>JABAOC010023068.1_pt1 | contig 16015 bp, 16 predicted proteins | sample 7062161 | NCBI WGS metagenome assembly JABAOC01 (sample SAMN14538625, study PRJNA623070) | marine sediment metagenome | biome: marine biome [ENVO:00000428]; feature: marine pelagic biome [ENVO:01000023]; material: deep marine sediment [ENVO:00002113] | place: India: Gulf of Khambhat ... | reverse complement strand
CACGCGCTTGGCCGGTTGGCTCAGGTCGCCCTTCGGCGGATCTTAGCGGCGGGAACAGCAATGTGGCCCGAACGCCTCTCCACCCTCAGACCGATGGGCGCGACGTTCCCGCCGGCCCGCAGGCGCGGGCGAGCCCAGTTCCTCAACAGGCTGCTGGAGGCGTCCGGTAGAATCGGTTGGCGAGGAACCCCTCCGCCAGGAGAAGCGCCAGGGCGACCACAACGATGAAAGGGCTCAGCTCCCACGCTCCCCGGTGGACGCCGGCCGCCTCCGCCGCATAGACGCCCTCCTCGAGGAGTCGCACGGCGCCCGCTGTCACACTTCCCGCCAGGTCCTCGAGCTGCACGCGGTCCATGTAGCTCTCGACTGCCGCCGGGTTCACGGCGAACCCGCGCTCCCAGGTCTCGTCCCGCTGTTGGAACTCCACGGCGTAGTAGCCCGGCTGGTGCGTCTTCCAGTAGGTGCGCCGGCCGGGCGTGGTGCCCGGCATGAGCAGCTCCGGCGCAGCCAGGCCCGGCGGTCGCACGCGCACGATTGTGGGCCAGCGGGACGGCTGGAACTCTACAGGAACTTGCGCCCCCACGGCGTAGCTGCTCAGCCGGCCGGCCTCGCGCGCCGCCAGATGCAGCGCCATCTCCCGGCAGAAGGGCACGAAACCCGGCGTCCGCGCGAAGATGCCCCACCGGTCGTCGGCCGTCGAGGCGAACACCGCCGACCGGCCCACGGCCTCCTCCACCAGCAGCGCCGGAAGCCCCGGCGCGAAGCTCATCAGCTCCTGCGCCGTCCCCGCGGGCTCCAGGCGGCGGCACGTGCGCACGCGCACCTGCTCCAGCGGCGCGCCCGACCCGCGAAACGCCTTGATGAACGGATGGTCCGGCCCCACGATGCGCAGGGCGAAGGCTTCCTCGCCCGGCGCCGTCACCGCCTCCGCCACACGGGTCCCCAGCACGCCCACTGCCTCCTCGGTCCGGTATGCATCCGCCGTGGCAGGTCCACAGAACACGAGCAGCCCGCCACCACCGGACAGGTAGGTGCCCAGCCGCCGCCAGGCCGCCCTGTCCAGTCGGCCGGCGCCGGCCAGCACCACCACGTCGTAGTCAGCCAGGGCCGGTCCGTCTTCGGTGCCAAGCGCGTCCGAGGCCGCCGTGCTCACGTGGAACGGCCCGCGCTCGCCCTCCTCGCGTGGGTCCAGCGCCAGCCGCACGAACTGGCAGGCGGGCTCCGGTGCATCCGGCTGGTCTTCCACGCAGAGCACAGATAGCCTGGGGGCGGCGGACACCGTGAACGCGCGCGAATCATCGGCGGTCAGCGCATCCGGGTTCAGGAAGCTGACACGCCCCCAGTTGTGCCCGGCCCGGTTCAGCTCGCCCTCCAGCAGGATGGTGCGCTCCTCGCCGGCTGCCAGTTCCAGGTCGCGGCGGCTCACGGCCCGCCCGTTCAGCTCGAACTGCACGGTGCGGGTGATGGGGCCGCCGGAGGCCGCCACTCGTGCCTGCAGCAGCAACGGCCCGCCCTCGAGTGCGGAGCCGCCGGCGTCCCGCAGCTCGATCACGGCTCCGTTCACGGCGTCCGCGCGCCCGCAGTCCACCAGCAGCAGGTTCGTGTCCCGCCCCAGGTCCAGGCTGCGCTGGCCGTGACCCGGCCAGGCACCGCGGGTCATGTCGGTGAACACGTAGATGTCCCTGCGACCGGCGCCGGTGCCCCGCAGGAGCGCACTGGCGGCCTCGAGCGCCCGCCAGCAGGAGGCGGCCGTCATGGTGGGGGCGAGCCCGCGGATCCGGTCGCTCACTTCGGCGACGTTCCGGACCAGTTTCCCGGTCGGGCGAGAGGCAGTCAGCACGGCGACGGCGCAGTCCGGGGGCAGTGCCCTGAGGAACTCCAGCGCCCGGTTGCGGGCCGCCTCCAGCCAGCTCGCGTCGCCCACCGTGTAGTTCATGCTCAGCGAGTCGTCCACCACCAGCACCGCCGCCGGGGTGGCGCCCAACTGCCCGCCCCCGGCCGGGCCGCTCCCAAGCACCGGCCGGGCCATCAGAAGCGCGAAGAGCGCAATCAGACCCATGCGCATCAGCAGCAGCAGGAGCTGCTTGAGCCGTGTGCGCCGCAGGCTGCGCCGCCGCCCCCGCTGGATGAACCGCACGGCGGGGAAGCGCACCTGCCTCGGCTTGTGGCGCGAGAACAGGTGGATCAGCAGCGGCACCACCGCCCCCGCCGCCAGCCACAACGCCCACGGATGGAGGAAACTCACCTGCATGCCGCTCAGAACCGTGCCTGGCGCGCCCGCAGGAACGACACCAGCACGCGGTCGAAGGAGTCCGAAGTGTCCACCTGGACGAAGTCTATCCGGTCGGCCAGGGCAGCCTGCCGGTAGCGCTCGACGAACGCCTGAAGCTCCTCGCGGTAGGCGGCCGCCACGGCGTCAGCATCTGCCCGGGTCGTCTGCAGCGTCTCCACGTCCACGAACTGCACCGGCCCCTCGAAGGGGAAGGTCAGCTCCGCGTGGTCCAGCAGTTGGAAGCAGACGACGTCGTGCCCCCGGTACTTCAGGTGCTGAAGGCCCTCGATGACCTCCTGCTGGTCGTCGTCCCCGGCGGGCAGCAGGTCGCTGAACACAATCAGCAGGCCCCGCTTGCCCAGCATCTCCGCCGCCCGGTGCAGGCAGTGGCTGAGCCGGGAGGGCTCGTGGCGCAGCGAACCGGCCAGCACGCCCAGCATGTCCGCCAGGTGCGTCCGCTTGCAGCGGGGCGGCACGACGTTGGTCAGGTCACGGTCGAAGGTGACCAGGCCGACGTTGTCCTGCTGGCCGATGAGCATGTAGCTGAGCGCGGCGGCCATGCAGATGCCGTATTCCAGCTTGGTGATAACGCCGCCGTAGCTGTAGGCCATGGACTCGCTCGCGTCCAGCAGGATGTTGCAGTCCAGGTTCGTCTCGGCCTCGAAGCGCTTGATGTAAAGCCGGTCGGTGCGGGCATAGACCTTCCAGTCGATGTTGCGCGGTTCGTCTCCGGGGCTGTACTTGCGGTGGTCGCTGAACTCGCTGGAGAAACCGTGGTAAGGGCTGTCGTGGAGGCCCGCGATGAACCCCTCCACGATGAACCGCGCCTTCAGGTCCAGCCGGGCCACCTGCTGGATGACGTCCGGGCGAAGGTACTCCTCGACGGCCCGAAGTGCCATGACCGGCTCCATCGCTGGCGGTCAGCGTCACTGCGGGCATTCTACCACGCGTCACGCGAGGGGCCAAGCCGGCGGGAACCATGCCACGTTCACCGGAGGACGGACCGCCGGACGGCGGCAGCACGCGGCGCCGGTCCGGCTAATGTTGACAAAGCACACCTTTTTAGTTATGTTTGGCTTCTGGCGGCCNNCGAGGAAGGAGCACTGATGACCGATAGCGACGACCTGCGGTTCGACACGCTGGCCGTCCACGGAGGGCACGTGCCCGACCAGGACACCGGCTCGCGCGCCGTCCCCATCTACCAGACCACCTCATACCTGTTCGATGACACCGAGCACGCGGCCCGCCTGTTCGCCCTGGAGGAGCCGGGCTACATCTACACCCGCATCATGAATCCCACCACCGAGGTGCTGGAGCGGCGGGTGGCGCTGCTGGAGGGCGGCGTGGCGGGGCTGGCCTTCTCCAGCGGCATGGCGGCCATCAGCGCCGGGTGCCTGACCATCCTCGGCGAGGGGGACCACATCGTGTCGTCCAGCGGCCTCTACGGCGGCACCTACACGCTGTTCAGCCAGACGTTCCCGCGCAAGTTTGGCATAGAGGTGACCTTCACCGACACGGACGCGGCGGAGGAGTTCGCCGCGGCCGCCACCGAGCGCACCCGGCTGTTCTTCACCGAGACCGTCGGCAACCCCAGGCTAACCGTGCCGGACCTGGCCGCCCTGGCCGAGGCAGCGCACGAGCACAAAGTGCCCCTGATGGTGGACAACACCGTGGCCAGCCCCTACCTGTGCCGGCCCATCGAGCACGGCGCCGACATCGTGGTCCACTCCCTGACCAAGTACCTGGGCGGCCACGGCAACAGCATCGGCGGGCTCCTGGTGGACGGCGGGCGGTTCGACTGGGAGTCGTCCGGGCGGTTCCCGGAGCTGACCGAGCCGGACCCCAGCTACCACGGCATTCGCTACGTCGAGCAGTTCGGCCCGCAGGCATACATCACCAAGGCCCGCGTCCACCTGCTGCGCGACCTGGGAGGGTGCATCAGCCCGTTGAACTCGTTCCTCGTTCTGCAGGGCATCGAGACGCTGCCCCTGCGGATGGAGCGCCACTGCGCGAACGCCCTGGCGGTGGCCCGGCACCTGGAGGAGCGCCCGGAAGTCGGCTGGGTCAGTTACCCCGGCCTGCCCGACCACCCCGCCCACGAGGCGGCCGCCCGCTACCTGGACGGGCACTTCGGGGCGATGGTGGGCTTCGGGGTGAAGGGCGGCCTCGAGGCCGGCAAGCGGTTCATCAACGGCCTGCGGCTGATCAGCCACCTGGCCAACATCGGCGACGCCCGCACGCTGGCCATCCACCCCGCCAGCACGACGCACCAGCAGCTCAGCGAGCAGGAGCAGCTCCAGACCGGCGTGACCCCGGACTTCGTCCGGCTGTCGGTGGGCATCGAGGACCCCGCGGACATCATCGCCGACCTGGACCAGGCGCTTGCCCAAACTTGAGACTCCGGCGCCTGCCGAGTAGCATGGACCTTTCGCCGGCGCACCGCTTCTGACTTCCGACGGGCAACAGATGGGGACTGAGCAGGCCATGACGCATGAGGGTTCGGCGGGCATCGTGGCGACGGAGAGCTGGCGGTTCGCCCAGCCGCCGGAGCGCCTCGAGCTGCGCAGCGGAGCCCGGCTCGGCCCCATTGACGTGGCCTACGAGACTTACGGCGACCTGAATGAGCGGCGCGACAACGCGGTGCTCATCTGCCACGCCCTCAGCGGGGATGCTCACGTGGCCGGCCGGCACAGCCCCGACGACCCCAAGCCCGGCTGGTGGGACGTGATGATCGGCCCCGGCAAAGGCATTGACACCGAGCGCTACTTCGTGATCTGCTCCAACTGCATCGGCGGGTGCAAGGGCAGCACGGGCCCATGCAGCGTCAACCCGCAGACCGGCCGGCGCTACGGACTGGACTTCCCCATGGTGACCATCCAGGACATGGTCACCGTGCAGCACGAGCTGGTCACGCGGGAGCTTGGGCTGGACAGGCTGCTGTGCGTGACCGGCGGCTCAATGGGCGGCATGCAGGTGCTGCAGTGGGCCATCCAGTATCCGGACATGGTGGTCAGCGCGGTGCCCATCGCCACCACCAGCCGCCTGAACGCGCAGGGCATCGCCTTCGACGAGGTGGGCCGGCAGGCCATCTACAGCGATCCCAACTGGAACGGGGGCGATTACTACGACGACGAGCCCCCGAAGCACGGCCTGGCGGTGGCCCGCATGATCGGCCACATCACCTACCTGAGCGACGAGAGCATGAGGGAGAAGTTCGGCCGGGGCCTGCAGGACCGCGAGGAGGTGGGATACGACTTCGGCCCGCCCGACTTCCAGGTGGAAAGCTACTTGCAATACAAGGGCAGGAGTTTCGTGGAGCGCTTCGACGCCAACTCCTACCTCTACATCACCAAGGCGATGGACTACTTCGACCTGCGCGCTGACTACGGGTCGCTCGTCGAGGCGTTCAGCGGGGTGGACAGCCGCTTCCTGGTCGTCAGCTACAGCGGGGACTGGCTGTTCCCCACTTACCAGTCGAAGGAGATCGTGCGCGCCCTGCAGGCAAATGGCGTGATGACCACCTTCTGCGAGCTGGAGAGCGCCTACGGGCACGACGCGTTCCTGCTGGAGGACGAGCAGTTGACTCACGTCATACGCGAGTTCCTGCGCCATACGCACGCCACCGCCCGCGAAGGAAGCGGTTAGGGGGCCACATGCCGGTCCGGCTGGACTACCAGATGATAGAAGCCTACGTGGAGCCTGGCTCCCACGTGCTGGACCTGGGATGCGGGGACGGCGTGCTGCTGGAGCAGCTCATGAGGGTGAAGGGCTGCACCGGCACCGGCGTGGACAGCGATCTGCAGCAGGTGCACAGCACCATCGCGCGCGGCGTGCCCGTCTATCACGGGGACATGCTGGAGGCGATGGAGATGTACGGGGAGGACCGCTTCGACTGCGTCATCCTCAGCCAGACCCTCCAGCAAACGGCCCGGCCGGACCGCGTGGTGCAGGAGATGCTGCGCGTGGGCCGACGGGCCATCATCAGCTTCCCCAACTTCGCCCACTGGCGGGTGCGGTTGCAGCTCCTGCTGCGGGGGAAGATGCCCGTCACGGGCGTGCTGCCCTACTCCTGGTACGAGACGCCCAACATCCACCTGCTGACCATCAAGGACTTCCACGAGCTCTGCCGCCGGCAGGGGCTGCGCATCATGGACGCCATCTACCTGTCGCCGGGCTTCGGCCGTCGGCCGGCCCTGCTGGCCAACCTGCTGGCCACCATGGCGATCTTCGTCGTCGAACGTGACAGGGGGGCATGAGATGGACGAGAGCATGGACGAACGCAGACAGCGCGCCGTGCAGATACTGGACCGCCTGGAGCAGGAGCATCCCGACGCGCGCATCTACCTGGACTACGAAACGCCCCTGCAACTGCTGGTCGCCACCATCCTGGCCGCCCAGTGCACCGACGAGAAGGTCAACGAGGTAACGCCGGAGCTGTTCCGTCGCTTCCCCACGGCACAGGATCTGGCCGAGGCCGACCCGGCGCAGATCCAGCAGATCGTGCGCCCCACGGGCACCTTCCGGCGCAAGACAGAGAGCGTGCAGCGGGCCTGCCGGACCATCGTCGAGGACTACGGCGGAGAGGTCCCGCAGGACATCGAGGCGCTGACCGACATCAAGGGCGTGGGCAGGAAGACCGCCAGCGTCGTCGTGGGCAACGCGTTCGGGCAGCAGGCCGTCTTCGTGGACACCCACGTCAAGCGGGTCGCCATGCGGCTGGGGCTGACCGAGCGCAAGACCCGTGAAGCTGCCGAGAAGGAGCTGCGCGAAGTGCTGCCGGACGACCGCTGGACGCGCGCCTCGCAACTGCTCACCACCCACGGCCGCCGCGTCTGCACTGCGAAGGACCCGGCGCACGAGGAGTGCGTGGTGAAGGACCTGTGCCGGTTCTACCGCGAGGAGGTGCAGGGCTGAAGCGGACGGCTCCCATGGCGGAATCGCTCCTGGCCGGCACCGGTCTGAAGCGCTGCCGCATCACGGTGCGGGGGCGCGTGCAGGGGGTCGGTTTCCGGCCGACCATCTACCGCGCGCTCATTGAGCGGGGCTGTGCCGGCAGCGTGCGCAACACGCCGGAAGGGGCCGTCATCGAGGCCGAGGCCGGGGCGGACGTGCTGCGTGCGATACTCGACGACCTGCCGCAGATCGTGCCTCCGCGCGCCCGGCTGGACGAGGTGCGCGTCGAGGAGGTCAAGCCGCAGGGGGAGACGAAGTTCCGCATCGTGCGCAGCGCCGAGGGCGGGCGCAGCCTGCTGCCCATCCCGCCGGACCTGGCCACCTGCGCGGAGTGCGCGGCCGAGCTGCACGAGCCCGGCAACCGCCGCCGCGGCTACCCCTTCAATACCTGCACCGCCTGCGGCCCGCGGTTCACCATAGCGCGGGAGGTGCCTTTCGACCGGCCGACTAACGCCATGGACGCCTTTCCGCCTTGCGCCGCCTGCGCGGCCGAGTATGCCGACCCGGCCGACCGCCGGTTCCACGCCCAGACGCTGTCCTGTCCCGACTGCGGACCGTCGCTGAGCTTCCTCAGCCCGGATGGGCAGGAACTGGGCGACCCGCTGGGTCGCACCGCGCGAATGCTGGCCGGGGGACGAATACTGGCCATCAAGGGGCTGGGGGGCTTCCACCTGGCCTGCGACGCAACGAGCCAGCAGGTGGTGGAGGAACTGCGCCGGCGGAAGCGGCGCCCGGCCAAGCCCTTCGCCGTCATGGCCCCGGACCTGGAATGCGTGCGGCGGATCTGCCGCGTGGGCGCGGCGGAGGCCGACCTGCTCGGTTCCGCCCAGTCCCCCATCGTGCTGCTCAGGAAGCGGCCCGACGGCCCCGTCGCCCATGCCGTCGCCCCGGGCCTGGCCGACCTCGGCGTCATGCTGCCCTACACGCCGCTGCACGCGCTCCTGTTCGGGCAGGACGGCGTGCCGCCCGTGTTGGTCATGACGAGCTGCAACCGGCGAGAGGAGCCCATTGCCACCACGGCNNCACGGCACAGCACGTGCTGGAGGAGCTGCCCGACCTGGTGGACGGCGTCCTGACGCACGACCGGCCCATCTTGAACCGCTGCGACGACTCGGTGATGGCGGTGCTGCGCGGCGAGTCGCTGCCGATGCGCCGCTCGCGCGGCTACGTGCCCGAGCCCGTCGTGCTGGAGCGGGGCGGTCCGCCCATCCTGGCCACCGGCGGCATGATGAAGAACGCCTTCGCCCTGACCAGCGGCCGGCGCGTGTTCCTGTCCCAGCACATCGGGGACGTGTCCGACGCGGACAACGCGGAGCATTTCGCGCGGGCGTTCCGGGACTTCAGCCGTCTGCTGCGGCTGGAGCCGGAGGTGGTGGTCTGCGACCTGCATCCCGACTATCCGACGACGCACTTCGCCAGCGAGCTGGCCGCCGAGCGCGACCTGCGCCTGATGCAGATGCAGCAGCACCACGCCCACCTCGTCTCCTGCCTGGCCGAGAACGGCCAGGAGGGACCGGTGATCGGCGTGAGCTGGGACGGCACCGGCTACGGCGAGGACGGCGCGGTGTGGGGCGGGGAGTTCATGATAGCCGACTGCCGCACCTACACGCGCCGCCACCACCTGGCCTACGTGCCGATGCCCGGCAGTGAGGCCGCCATATGGCATCCGGCGCGCATGGCCCTGGCGCACCTGGCCCGCGCGCTGGGCCCGGAGGCCGCCCTGGAGCGGATGGCCTCCCGCATGGGCGAGCGTCACGCGCGGCAGGTGCTCGCCGTCATGGAGCGCGACAGGTTCAGCCCGCCCACCTCAAGCGCCGGACGCCTGTTCGACGCCGTCGCCGCCCTGGTCGGCGTGCGGGCGGAGGCCAGCTACGAGGGCCAACCCGCCTGCGAGCTGGAGGCGGCCTGCGCCCCCGGCGTGGACGGCTGCTACCCGTTCGACTACGATGGCGACAGCATCGTGCTCGAGGCCCTGTGGCAGGGCATCTGCGCCGACCTGGACGCCGACGCGCCGGTGGGCACGGTGGCGGCACGGTTCCACAACACGATGGCGCGCCTGATTGCCGAGACATCCCGCCGGCTGCGCAAGGAGACAGGCATTGGCCTGGTCGCACTCTCGGGCGGCGTGATGCAGAACCGCACGCTGGTGGACGCGGCGGCGGCAGCGCTGGAACGGGACGGTTTCGAGGTGCTGCTGCACTCGCGCGTGCCGCCCAACGACGGCGGCTTGTGCCTGGGCCAGGCGGCGTGGGCTCTGGCTCGGCTCGGGGAGGCGTGACATGTGCTGGGCCGTGCCAGCGCAGATCATCAAGGTGGACGGCGAGGTCGGGAAGGTCGAGCTGTCCGGCACCGTCCGCGAGGTGGGCCTGCAACTGCTGGAGGACCCGCAGGTGGGCGACTGGGTGCTGATCCACGCCGGGTTCGCCATCCAGAAGGTGCACAGCGAGGAAGCCGAACAGACGTTGCGACTGCTGGAGGAGATCGCGGAGGAGATGCGCCCGCAGCATGAAGTACGTTGACGAATACAGGGACCCGGAGGCGGCCCGCAGCCTGGCAGCGCGGATTGCCGACGCCGCCGAGGGACAGGGCACGATGCGCTTCATGGAGGTCTGCGGCGGGCACACCATGGCCATCCACCGGTTCGGCATCCCCCACCTGCTGCCGGGCAACATCGAGCTGCTCAGCGGCCCGGGCTGCCCCGTCTGTGTCACGCCGACCACCTACATTGACAGGGCGCTCGAGGTGGCCGAGGAGGGCGCCATAGTCATCACCTTCGGCGACCTGTATCGCGTCCCCGGCGCTGAGCGCAGCCTGGAGGACGGGGCGGCAGGAGGGCTGGACGTACGGGTGGCCTACTCCGCCCGCGACGCACTGCGGACGGCCGCCGAGAACCCCGAGCGAGAAGTCGTCTTCCTCGCCATCGGTTTCGAGACAACCGCGCCCGGAACCGCCGCCACGCTNNAGTGGCCCTGGACGGGTTCCTGCTGCCGGGGCACGTGACGACCATCACCGGACCGGAGCCCTACGAGTTCGTGCCGGAGCAATTCGGAGCGGCCTGCTGCGTGACCGGGTTCGAGCCGACCGACCTGCTGCTCGGCGTGCTCTCGCTGGTGCGGCAGATGGCGGAGGGCAGCCCGACGGTGGACAACCAGTACCCCCGCGCCGTGCGAGCCGGCGGTAACCCGGCCGCCCGGAAGATGCTCCAGGAGGTCTTCGAACCGGCCGACAGCCGGTGGCGCGGCCTGGGGGTCATCCCGGACAGCGGCCTGGTCCCGCGCCCGGAGTGGGCCGCCTGGAGCGTTGAGAGGCCGGACGTCTCGGTGCCTTCAGTCGCCTACGAGCAGTGCCGTTGCGCGGAGGTGCTGCGCGGCCTGGCTCGGCCGGTCGAGTGCCCCCTGTTCGGGACGGCGTGCGTGCCGGATTCCCCCGTCGGCCCATGCATGGTGAGCAGCGAGGGAGCCTGTGCAGCGTTCTTCAAGTACGGGCCGGCCGATGACTGAGAACTACATCAAGCTCGGTCACGGCAGCGGCGGCGTGCTGACNNCCGCTGCCGGACAGCGCGTGGCTGGAGCTGGAGGGCGAGCGGCTGGCGTTCACCACCGACAGCTACGTGGTGGACCCCATCTTCTTTCCCGGCGGGGACATCGGCAAGCTGGCGGTCTTCGGCACGGTGAACGACCTGGCGGTGGTCGGCGCCGTGCCCCGGTTCATCTCCTGCGCACTGATCCTGGAGGAGGGCCTGCCACAGTCGGACCTGGAGGCGGTGCTCGGCTCGATGCAGGACGCCGCGCAGGAGGCCGGCGTGGAGGTGGTGACGGGGGACACGAAGGTGCTGCCCCGCGGCAAGGCCGACCGTCTGTTCGTCAACACGGCCGGCCTCGGGGCGATGCGGCCGGGTGTGGCGCCCCCTGGTGGACATGCCCGGCCCGGCGACGCTATCATAGTCAGCGGCCCGGTTGGCGAGCACGGCGCGGCTGTGCTGGCAAGGCGGGAGGGAATCAACCTGGACAGCCCCGTGGTGAGCGACTGTGCCCCGCTGACCGCAGTGGCGGGCGCCGTGCTCGGTGCGGCGGGCCGGGTGGCCTTCATGCGCGACCTGACCCGCGGCGGCCTGGCCACCATCCTGAACGAGGCGACCGCCAAGGACCAGCCGGGCATCCTGCTGGAGGAGGAGTGCATTCCCGTCCGGGAGGAGGTGCGCTCCATCTGTGAGCTGCTGGGGCTCGACCCGCTGTACCTGGCCTGCGAGGGCCGCCTGGTGGCTGTAGTGAACGCCGAGGACGGCGGTGACGTGCTGGCGGCCATGCGTGCCGTGCCCGCAGGCAGAGGCAGCCAACAGGTAGGTTACGTTACCGAGGCATACGAGGGCAGAGTCGCACTGCGCACGCAACTGGGCACGCACCGCCTGCTGCAGATGCTCAGCGGCGAGCAACTGCCCAGGATCTGCTGATCGGAGGGCGAAACTCGTGCAGGCAAGCCAGTCCCGGCAGGAACTGATCGACAAGCTGAAGGAGCAAGGTCAGGGGCACGTGCTGCGCTGGCTGNNGAAGCACGATCAGGAGCACGTGCTGCGCTGGTTGGAGCAACTGGACGGCGACGGCCGCAGGCGCATGGTCGAGCAGTTGGCCGGGCTGAACTTCGACCGGCTGCAGAGGTTCCACATGTTGGTCGGAACGCCCACAACCGCCCTGGCGTTCGACGACGTGCTTCCGGCCCCCGTCGAGAGGCTGCCCGTCAGCGAGGAGGAGCAGAAGGCGGAGAGGAACATATGCGCGCTGGGGCGCCGGGCCCTGGAGGCCGGGCGCGTCGCCATGGTCACCGTCGCCGGCGGCCAGGGCACCCGCCTGGGCTACGACCATCCCAAGGGCATGTACCCGATAAGCCCGTTGCGCGAAGAAAGCCTGTTCGGGCTGTTCGCAGAGCAGATGCTGGCCGCACGGCGCCGTTACGGCGCTCTCATTCCCTGGGTGCTGATGACCAGCCCGGACAACGACGCCGGGACGCGCCGGTTCTTCGCCGACAACGACTACTTCGGACTGGGCGAGGAGAACGTGCGTTGCTTCACCCAGCAGATGAACCCCATCCTGGACAGCGAAGGCCGCCTGCTGCGCTGCGAGCCGGACGAGCTGCTGACGGGACCCGACGGCCACGGGGGCATCTTCGAGGCGATGGCAAAGGGCCACGTGCTGGATTACCTGCGCTCGGGCGGATGGGACCTGATCAGCTACTTCCAGGTGGACAACCCTCTGGTCACCGTCGCTGATGAGCGGTTCCTGGGCCACCACCTGAACCAGAGCGCCGACTTCTCCTGCAAGGTGGTGCCCAAGCGCGACCCCGAGGAGGGACTGGGGCTGGCGGTGCGTAAGTCCGGCCGGCCAGCCGTGGTCGAGTATGTGGACGTTCCGGAGGAGATCGCCTCCGACCGGCTGCCCTCCGGCAAGCTGCGCTACCGCTACGGCAGCATCGCCATACACATCATGGACGTGCCCTTCGCCGAACGGCTCAGCGGGCCCGACGGTGCGCTGCCCTGGCACATAGCGCACAAGCAGTATGAGGTAGTGAACGACGGGGGCGAGCGAGTGACAACCGATCCGGAGGGGTGCCGCAAGTTCGAGCGGTTTGTGTTCGACGCGCTGACCTACGCCGAGCGGTGCGCCTTCGTGGAAGTGCGCAGGGACTGGGAGTTCGCGCCCGTCAAGAACGCCGAGGGGGCGGACAGCCCGGAGAGCGCCCGCCGTCTGCTGCAGAAGATGTGGCTCGACTGGCTGAAGGCGGCCGGCGCCGAGTTCGACCCGCCCGAGGACCTGTCCGAGCCGGTCATCGAGATCAGCCCGCTGTATGCGGCCAGCGCCGAGCAGATGAAGGAGCGCTTCGAACCGGGCCGCAAGGTCACCTTCCCCCTGCTGCTGGAGGACTGAAGGTGGCCGCAGGCGACGCGAGGGCGCGCTTCATCTACTCGCCAGACTACTACTGCGACATCGGCCAGCACGTTTTCCGCACCGAGAAGTACGGCCTGCTGCACGAGAGGCTGATCTCGGCCGGCCTGGTCGGCCGGGATGAGTTCCTGCGCCCCGAGCCGGCTGCCCGGACCGACCTGGAACTGGTGCACACGCCGGCCTACGTGTCCGACCTGATGGCGGGACGACACACCTCCCGCACCATGCGCAGCGAGATGCCCATCTCCCCGGAGATCGTCCAGGCATTCGCCCTGGGCGCCGGAGGCACCATCCTGGCCTGCCGCACCGCCGTTGAGGAGCGCACCTTCGCCATGAACCTGGCGGGCGGATTCCATCACGCCTTCCCCGACTGGGCGGAGGGGTTCTGCTACATCAACGACGTGGCCGTGGGCGTGGCCAGGCTCAGGGAAGACGGCCTGGTCCGTCGCGCGATGGTGGTGGACTGCGACCTGCACCAGGGCAACGGGACAGCCTATATCTTCCGCGACGAGCCCGACGTATTCACCTTCAGCATCCACCAGGAGAGCAACTACCCGGTGAAGCGGCGCAGCGACCTGGACATCGGCCTGCCCGACTTCTGCTCCGGCAGGCGCTACCTGGAGGAGCTGAGCAGTCGTCTCGCCCCCGCGATGGACCGCCACGAGCCGGAGATGGTCCTCTATGCAGCCGGGGCCGACCCCTACGAGGAGGACATCCTGGGCGGGCTCCGCCTGAGCATGGACGACCTGCAGGAACGTGACCGCATCGTGCTGAGCGCCTGCACGGACCGGAACGTGCCCGCCGCCGTGGTGCTGGCCGGCGGCTACGCCATGGCCGTGCAGGACACGGTGACGGTGCACTACAACACGGCCGCCGTCATGTGCGAACTGGCCCCCGCCCTGCGCCCGACCGAAGGTGACTGAGATGTCCACTGGCCTCCGCCTGCCGGCCGCAGCGAAGCGCGCGGCGGAGGCCGTGCTGGACTGGTTCTACCCGCGCCACTGCTACCACTGTGGTCAGCCGCTGCGCGTGCCCGGTGCGCACATCCTCTGTCGCGGCTGCTTCCGCCGGTTGAGCGAGGGGCGCATCGGGCCGCCGCAGTGCGGCGTTTGCGGCCTGCCCCTGACGGGCGAGTTCGTGCTGGAGAGGCGCTGCCTGCACTGCCTGGGCCGCAAGCGCTACTTCGAGCGCGCCCGGGCCATGTTTCCCTATGCGGAGCCGGTCGAGTCCGTCCTGCGCAGCTACAAGTTCCAGGGGGACTACTGGCTGGGCCCTCGGCTGCTGCGGGGTTCGCTTCGGCGGGGCTGGTTCCCGACGGATCTGAGTGAGCCGGAGGCCGTCCTGCCGATCCCGCTCCACCCTCGCCGACGCCGTGAGCGTGGCTACGACCAGGCCCTGCTGCTGGCGCGCGCGCTGGGTCAGCACCTGGGCGCCCCGCTGTTGCGGCGGGCCCTCGCCAGGACTCGCTATACCTCCCAGCAGGCCCGGCTGTCCATGCGACAGCGGGAGGACAACGTGCGCGGCGCCTTCAGCGTGGAGCGGCCCCATGCGGTCGAGGACCGGCGGCTGCTGGTGGTGGACGACGTGATGACAACCGGCGCCACGGCCGACGAGTGCGCCAAGGCGCTGAAGCGAGCGGGCGCTGCCCGGGTGGAGGTCTTCACCCTCGCCCGCACCGCCGCCTGACGATCGGGACTCACTCCCGCAGGAACCACCGCACGGCTTCCTCGACCTCCTCCAGGTCAACGTCGGTGTCCGTGCATGGGCCGTGGGGACGGATGTTGATGATGCCCAGGTTGGGCTTGGGGAAGACGCCGACCATGCCCTCCTTCAGCTCCTGCTCACAGGCGATGGCCACCACGGCCCGGACGCTGCTCTCCTGCGCCATCGCCAGCGCCAGCCGGCCGCCGGTGGCCACCGCGCAGCGCGTGCCGTAGCGTTCGCTCAGCTCCAGGACGTCCTTCACCTTGCAGCGCCCGCAGCGGAGGCATTCGTTGATGTCGTTGGTGATCCTCTGCGGGCACTCGCTGCGCTGCAGGCAGGAGGGCACCAGGACGAGCAGCTCATCCGGGCGGCAGCGAGGCCGCCGCACGCGGGTCAGCAGGTTCAGCAACTTGACCAGCGCCTTGCTCATCCTTGCGTTCCTTACGCTGCCGCATCTGCTTCCCGAACCGGTAGGCGCGGCGTCCGGCCGCGCTCTGTCCGGCGAGGACGCCGGACCTGCCGTTCTGTGGATTACCTGCCGCCCAGGAAACGGTCGCCGGGTTCCACCTGATGACCGTGGAGGAAGTCGGCCGCCGACATGCGCCGGCTGCCGGCCGGTTTCAGTTCGAGTATGCGCACGGCGCCCCGCCCGGCACTGACCACGATGCCGGCTTCCTCACCTGCGCGCAAGACGGCGCCGGGCGGCCGTTCTGAGCCCTCTGCGTCGGCGGGCTCGACTTTGAACAGCGTCACCTCGGTCCGCTGCCCGTCGTGCTCCAACAGGCAGCGGGCGCCGGGCCAGGGCGTGACGCCGCGCACGTGGCTGCACAGCTCCTCCGCGTCGAGGGACCAGTCAACCCGGCCGTCGGCCTTGGTCAGCTTGCGCGCGAAGAAGCCGCCCTCGGCCGGTTGCGGTTGCTCCTGCACCGGCTCTCCGCGCTCGATGCGCCCCACCACGTCGGCGACCAGCTCCGCGCCCACCTGCGCCAGCCGGTCATGCAACTCGCCGGCCGTCTCCCGCGGTCCGATGCGCACCTCCCGTCGGGCAAGGACCGGCCCGGCGTCCAGTTCGGGCCTCATGCGGATGATGCTGACCCCGGTGCATTCCTCCCCCCGGATGATCGCCCAGTTGATGGGGGCGGCGCCGCGG
>JABAOC010027395.1_pt1 | contig 16017 bp, 17 predicted proteins | sample 7062161 | NCBI WGS metagenome assembly JABAOC01 (sample SAMN14538625, study PRJNA623070) | marine sediment metagenome | biome: marine biome [ENVO:00000428]; feature: marine pelagic biome [ENVO:01000023]; material: deep marine sediment [ENVO:00002113] | place: India: Gulf of Khambhat ... | reverse complement strand
GGTGGTTGGGATCAGATGTATCTTTTCGAAAAAGACGGGCTTACATTTACCCCAAGCTCGGAACACACGATCATCCCCCAACACAAGGATGAGATCCTGGCGGAGGAGAACCTGCCCCTAAGGTACGTTGGTTTTTCAAGCTGTTTTAGGCGGGAAGCGGGGACTTATGGTAAGGATACTAGGGGGATCTTTCGGGTTCATCAGTTTGATAAGGTGGAGATGAATGTCTTTACCGCCCCGGACGTTAAGATCTCCGACGAGGAATGCCTTAATCTCTTATCTGCCCAGGAGGAGCTGATTCAAGCGCTAAAGATTCCCTATCGCACCGTTGTCGGCTGCACCGGTGATCTTCCTTTTCCAAACCGGCGGATGTATGATCTTGAGGCTTGGTTTCCAGGGCAGAGTCGTTATCGGGAGATTCAGTCCTGCAGTAACTGTACCGATTTTCAAACAAGAAGGCTTAATATAAAAGTGAAGTCAGAGGGGGGAGTTGCCCACGCCCATGCACTAAACGCGACCGCGATTGCTGTTGGCAGGACGATTATCGCCATCTTAGAGAACTATCAGCGGAAAGATGGGTCGGTTGCGATACCGGCGGTGCTCCAGCCTTATGTGGGTGGAAAGCTTATCAAGGCCTAAACCAATCTATACTACCACCTCACCCCGCTCTGGGAAGATAACTGTGTGGCAGAAAGGCAGGGAAAGGATCCTTGAGGTAGATGGTTATACCCAATCAATCAACAGGGAGGCAAGGGATGCGCAAAACCGAGTCTCGGGGCGGATGGTGCAGGAGTTATTGCGCCGTGTTCCCAACCCGAAAAGTGTTTTGATTTTGGGAGTGGGAGGAGGGACAGATGCTATGTTTCTGGTTGAGAAGCTCCCAAACGTGATGATTGATGGAGTTGACTTTGATGCGACTGTCGTTGAGGTGGGTAAGAGATTCTTTGGGTTGGGGGAGATCCCCAACTTAAGGATCACTATCGCCGATGCCCTTGAGGTGATTAAAAATCCCAAGGAATACCCTCTTCGCGCTTCTTGCTATACGCTGATCATCGTTGATCTTTATGTGGGGAGTAATCCTCCGGTGGCATTGGAGGAGGAGGGGGTTTTGAGGGGGATAAGAGCCCTTCTTGACTTGGGAGGAGTGGTTTGTTTTAACCGCCTTTCAGTGGGGGCAACTCATGATTTTCAAGCAAAGCTTGAGGGTGTTTTCAGTAGGGTTGAGCCGGTTGCGGTTACCTACGGGTGGGGATTACCGCCCGGGAACACCCTCTATCTTTGTCAGAACCGATGATGGATTATTTGATTATCTTTTTTGCCGAGTATCTACTCTATCTTTCCCTCCTTGCCGTTCCTTACCTTTGGTTTGGGGATAAGCGTCATGATCTTATTCGCATTGGCCTTTCGGTAATCTTCGCCTATGCCCTGGCGGAGGGATTGCACCTCCTCTTTCCTGTTGCCCGTCCCTTTGTTGCTCAAAACTTTACCCCTTTGGTGACGGTGTCGGTGGGGGAATATTACGCCTCCTTTCCTTCTGGTCATACCACCTTTCTGGCCGCGTTGGGAACCGCCAGCTTTTTCACCGATCGTTGGGTGGGGGTGACAGTTATTATCCTTGCCCTCCTAACCGGTATGGGACGGGTACTGGCGGGGGTGCATTATCCGGTTGATATTGTGGGAGGTTTTCTTCTTGGAGCGACGGTCGCTGGTTTGGCGAAGTGGACCCACGACCGCTATCCCTTTTGGTGATTTTAAGCGTGGCGGTCAGCTACCTTTGAGGCGCCGTAGGCGTCGGGTTTGGTTCTCACTTGGTAGCCGTTGCCTTGGATCATTGAGACCACCTCGGAGATTATCTCGCGGGTTCTGCCGCGCTCACCAATATCAACGTGAATCTCCAGATCAAAACGCAAAAGCTCCGGCTTTTCTCTTAAAAGGTAGAGAAACTCATTGGCAAACTGCAAAGAGGCGATCGCCTCCTCATAGATCTTCTCCTTTAGGCTGTAAGGCCTTTGGCGGCGATATTTTTTCCAAAAGTAAACTCCCCCGCCGCCAACTCGATGGATGATTAAGGCGGTAACAAATTCCGTTCCCCGGCTTCCCCTTTTTTGGGAATCGGTTCCGATGATGATCCGGTATTGATAATCAGGTTCCGCTTGGGCGAACTGGGTAATCTTTTGAATTATCTGAGGTAGGGTGAGCTTCCCGTGAGTCGGGCTGTGGAGGGTATCGATCTCTTTTAGTTTGAGCTTTTGCATATCCCAAATATCATAACATTAACCTTTAATGTTGCCAATAGGGACAAAGCTAGCAACCTTTTTGGAAAGACCAACCTGGTGGGTGGTCTCCACCACCTCGGAAACATCTTTATAGGCGACTCCCGCCTCCTCGGCCAGGCCGGACATTGAAGAGCTTTTGACGTGNNCCTCTCATTTTTTCCTGGAGCTCCCTACCTCTAACCAATTTTTTTGCTTTGGCCCGGCTCATTGTCCTGCCTGAACCGTGGGCGGTGGAGCCAAAACTTAACTCAAGAGCTTCTTTTGTTCCTAACATAAGGTAAGACTTTGTCTCCATTGAGCCCCCGATGATCACTGGTTGGTCGGGGAAGCTCCTGGTGGCTCCCTTTCGATGAATGACCACTTTTGCCTTTCTGCCACCAACTTTGTGTTCTTCTACCTTGGCGATATTGTGGGCGACATCGTAGACGAGACTCAATCCCAAATCTTTGACACCTTTTTTGAATAACTGGCTGAAAGCTTCCCGAGCGTGGTGGGTGATTATCTGGCGATTGGTGAAGGCGATGTTGACCGCACAGGCCATCGCTCCAAAGTACGCCTCTCCCTCGCTTGAGGTGAAGGGTGCCGCTGCCAGTTGGGGATCGGGAACGGCGATCTTGTACTTGGACATTGTCTCCCCGAAGATCTTTAAGTAGTCGGTGGCGACCTGGTGCCCAAAGCCCCGTGATCCACAGTGAATCATCAAAGTAATCTGCCCCTTCTTAAGAGCCCACCTTTGGGCAGCGTCTTTATCAAAAATCTCCTCTACCTTTTGGATCTCAAGGTAATGATTACCTGATCCAAGAGTTCCCATCTGCTCTCTTCCCCTCTCAAAGGCTCGCTGGGAGACTACCTTGGGGTCGGCCCCGGCCAACTTTCCCCTCTCTTCGGTGGTGGTAAGATCCTCTTCCCAGCCAAAACCCTTTTTGATCGCCCAGCTTGATCCTTGAACCATCACCTCTTCTAACTCACGGTCGTTTAGCTTCAGCAAGCCTTTCTGTCCCACCCCAGAGGGGACAAGGGTGAAAAGAAGTTCAACCAGATCAGCGATTCGCGGTCTAACCTCTTGTTCGGTGAGGTTGGTGGTGATGAGACGAACACCACAGTTTATATCAAAACCAACCGAACCGGGGGAGATCACTCCGTTTCTTTTAGGATCGGTAGCAAAGACCGCCCCGATAGGGGCTCCATAACCCCAATGGGCGTCAGGCATTGCCAAAGCATACCCTACTAAGCCGGGGAATTGGGCGACGTTTGTGAGTTGGTCGATTACTCCCTCTTCCATCCCCTCAAGGAGAGTTTCTGAGGCAAAGATTCGGGCGGGGACCCTCATCCCCGGTTTGTAGGTTTTGGGAATCTCCCAGGTATAATCGGAGATTTTAGTTAGATTCTTATAATCCATCCTAAGTCTATTTTACCTTCCCTAATCTACCGCCCAGGTTGCTGTCTTTCCGGCTCCTGCGGGAACCTTATTTGATGGCGAAGATCTCGAACCTCTGGTATTCGTTGGGGAAATAGGTACTTAAAAAGCCGGGCGTAAATGTAGCCAAAGATAAAACCACCCACATGAGCGGCGAAGGCGATTCCGCTACCAACACCACCAACGAGACTTAAAGAACCAAAGATAAACTGCATTGCAAACCAAAGAATCAGAAGTTGGGAGGCAGAGAGGTTAGCGACGATTCCATATCCGGCGTAGGAGCGCACTCTCACTCGGGGAAAAAAGACAAGATAGGCCCCCAGTACTCCTGAGACTGCACCGGAGGCGCCGATGGTGGGGACAAACGATTCTAGGTTAGTGAAATAATGGATTAAGGTGGCAAAAAAACCAGAAAAGACAAAGAAGAAGAGGTAGTGGAGGCGACCGAAAACACACTCTACGTTATCACCAAAGAGCCAAAGGTACCACATATTGCCAAAAAGATGATCAAATCCCCCGTGGATGAACATTGAGGTGAGGGCGGTGGAGATGCTGGCTGCCGCTGGAACAAAGCCGTAGGCGGTGACAAAACTCTCAAAATCTGACAGGGAAAAAAGGAAGATAACGACGTTTGTTGCAATCAGGCCGATCGTTACCACAGGAGAGGTGATACGTGGATTGATGTCAGATAAAGGAAAAAACATGTCAAACGTCAAGAACCACTGTTGCTCGATACCCCGCGGGTGTCTTGGCAACTTCAAACTTGTGTTTGGTTACTGCTTTAACGTCAGTTCTAAGATTGTGTTCCGCGGGGTTGATCTCCTCCCCTGCGACTACCCCTTTCAGGTGGTACCCTTTGGGGGTTTCTCTTATCTTTAGATCAAAATTGATAAAAGCAAGACTTTCGGAGTCTTTATAGAAAACAAGTTCATTAAGAAAATCAAAAAGGAGATTTTCCAAGGTGCTACTTTCCAAAGCTATCGTTCTCCGTTTCCTAGGATCTAACCTTCCTGTATCAACCTGTATCTCCTCCAACGCTTTGCCAGCGCTGGCAAAAAGATCCTCAGGGGTTTTTCCTTCTGCCTCAAAAGCAGCATCGCCGGTGGCGATATCCTCCAAGAAGCGATAAGTCATTAAAGTAATGATAACAGTTCAAGCAGTGTTATTATTAGTAACGTCATGGGCTCTCTCTTATCGAGATTCTTTGACTTTAATGAGCGTGAGCTGGGGCGGCTGAGGCCGTTGGTGGAGAAGGTTAATCTCCTTGAACCGAAGATTCGCCGGCTTTCTGACTCAGGGTTAAAGAAGAAAACAGCGAGTTTCCGGCAGCAGTTGGCCGAGGGTGGAAGGCCAGATGAGATTCTCCCCGAGGCGTTTGCCGTGGTGCGGGAGGCTTCCCGACGGACCACCGGGATGCGGCCCTTTGATGTCCAGGTAATGGCGGGAATTGCCCTCCATCAGGGGAAGGTGGTTGAGCAAAAGACTGGGGAAGGAAAAACCTTATCGGCTACTTTAGCTCTTTATCTTAATAGCCTGTCAGGCAAGGGATCTCATTTGGTGACGGTCAACGATTATCTGGCTCGGCGAGATACTGAGTGGATGGGGCCGATCTTCCATCTTTTAGGTTTGACGGTTGGTTGCTTGAACCACGAGAAAGCTTATCTTTACGATCCCGAGGGTGGGGGGGCGAAGGTAACTTCCGGTCCGGAGGAGGTGGGAGATCTGCCCGCCGAAGCCTCTGCGGAGGCGGGGACTCCTGAGGAGATGGAGCTTGGTCAGGGAAGATTCCTTCGCGAGGTGCCTCGGCGCCAGGCTTATCAGGCCGACATCACCTACGGAACCAACAATGAGTTCGGCTTTGACTATCTTCGCGACAATATGGTTTTTGATCTCTCTTTCGTTGTTCAGATTAATCCGGCTGGTGGGGAGGGAGCTCATCACTTTGCGATTGTTGACGAGGTGGATTCAATCTTGATTGATGAGGCGCGTACACCCCTTATTATCTCCGAGCCAGAGGAGGAGGCAACAGAGAAATATTACCGGTTTTCAAAACTAGTCAAACAACTCACCTCGGGGATGGATTTTGAGATCGACGAGAAGGCAAGGGCTGCCTCTTTAACCGAGATCGGTTTGAGGAAGATTGAGAAGATGTTGGGGGTAAAGAACCTCTATGAACGTGATTTTGAGACGATCCGGCATATCGAGCAGGCCCTTCGGGCCCAGGTGCTTTATCACCGGGACAAAGACTACATCGTCAAAGACGGAGAGGTGATTATTGTTGACGAGTTTACCGGACGGTTGATGTTTGGGAGGCGATATTCGGAAGGTCTTCATCAGGCGATTGAGGCCAAAGAGGGGGTGGAGATAAAGCGGGAGAGTAAGACCTTGGCGACGATCTCTTTCCAAAACTACTTTAGGATGTATGAGAAGCTGGCGGGGATGACGGGAACGGCGGCGACGGAGGCGGAGGAGTTTCATAAGGTCTATCAGTTGGAGGTGGTTGTTATCCCTACCAACGAGCCGATGATCAGAACTGATCACTCCGATATGGTTTATAAAACCCAGGCCGGTAAGTTTAAGGCGGTGGTTGAGGAGATCGTCCGTTGTCACAAGAAGGGCCAGCCAGTTCTTGTGGGAACTACCTCAATTGAAAACAATGAGCTTCTCTCCAAACTTCTAGGTCGCAAGCGAATCCCCCATGAAATCCTTAACGCCAAGCGGCATGAGAAGGAGGCCTACATCCTTGCCAAAGCAGGAAATAAGGGGGCGGTGACGGTGGCAACAAACATGGCTGGACGGGGGGTTGATATCAAACTTGAGGAGGGGGTAGTGGAGCTTGGGGGACTGCATGTGGTTGGTACCGAACGACACGAGGCTCGGCGCATTGATAATCAGCTGCGGGGCCGCTCCGGTCGTCAAGGTGATCCTGGCTCCTCCCGTTTCTTTGTCTCCCTCCAAGATGATCTGATGCGCAAATTTGGGGGTGAGGCAGTGGAAAACCTGATGAGCCGTTTTGGGTTGGAGGAGGATGTCCCCTTGGAGAGTGGGCTGGTAACCCGGGCGATTGAGAATGCCCAAAAGAGAATGGAGGGCTACAACTTTGATATCAGAAAGCAGCTGGTTGAGTATGATGATGTGATGAACAAGCACCGAGAGATTATCTACGCCATGCGGCGCAAGATCTTGGAGGGGGGAGAGCAGATGAAGGAGTGGCTTCTTCCCAATCTGGAACCGTTTTCCCCTAAGATAGGGAAGATTTGGGAGGAGAGGGAGAAGGAGTTAGGGGAAGTTTGGCTTCTGGCAGCTCAGCAGTTGACTCTTCAGGCGTTTAACCTCCTTTGGCTTGAACATATAAGTACGATGACTGATCTAAGACAAAGTGTTGCTCTTCGTGGCAACAATGAGGAGGAGCGGTTGGCGATCTATAAGATTGACGCCCGCCAGTTTTTTGATCGCCTCGTCAATGAGATCTGGGGGACTGCTACTGATAGATTGGAGCGGGTGGAGATCAAAAGGAGGGAGGATGTACCAGAGGCACAGCGGCAGAGGCGGGAGGTGGTCTTACAACACCCCACGGTTGCGGTTGGGCGGGAGCGGGAGGTGGGGGAGGTGGGAACGGTGGAGCGCAAAGGAGAGAAGCTTGGCCGCAACGACCCCTGTTGGTGTGGCTCGGGCAAAAAGTGGAAAAAGTGTCATTACCCCGAGCGAGGTCCAAAGGTTTAGGGTGAAGCCGTTCTTAACCTTACCATTTAAGTTGGAATTATATAAGATCGGGGGCGGGTGGTTTTACAGACCCCAAGATCTGATCACCAAGGTCGGGGGAAGTAATCGCCATTTTGCCATCGATCTTTACCTGTCGCAGGGAACCCCGGTTTTAGCGGCCGCTTCCGGCTGGGCGATCTCCTCCTACCATCATTTCCTTTTGCGAAAAAAAAGCGATCGGCGCCGGTTTATTCGCTACCGGGGCAAGCTCTTTGGCAGCGGGCAGGGTAACTTTGTGGTTATCTACCATCCCCGCCAACGCCTCTTTACTCAATACGGTCACCTGGAGCGGGTAAACCCCACGATTCCCTTTTACAAACCAAAGAAAAAACGCGGCCTCGTTCAACCTCCAGTTGAGAGGTTTCAGCCCCGTCTTTTCAATCAGAAAAATGCCAGGAGGGTGAAGGGGGGAGAGGTGATCGGGTGGGTGGGGGGTTCAGGAATCATCGGGGGGTGGGACAAACCTCATCTTCATTTTGAGCTTTATCGCTATCGCGACAGGGAGGGAAAGAAGCCAGGAGACTCTTTCTTGGACCCTTATGATATCTACAAAACCGCCAACCACTACCCTTGGCCTGGACACAAACGCCCGATGGGAGACAACCATCTTTGGGTTTTGGGGAAGAGGGGACTGCCTTCCCACTAAACTTTCACTTTTAGATTCTTGTTATCATTACCTTGGATGCGCCTTTTCTCAATCTACCTTTACGGTCTGTCTCTGTGTTTGGGGATATTTAACGGTTTTGCTGTTCTTTTTGCTGTTCCCCAACTTCTGGCTTTTGCTGCCGTCGTCTCTTCCGGAGGAGCTGTACTTTCCGCCATCGCCGGTGTTTTGGGAATCTTTATCAACGCTTTTCTGGCTACCGCTTACTTTATGATGGGGTTGGTCTTTTTGCGGCGGGAATCGGCAGGGACCCTTAATGTCAGCGATGCGCTGGTGGGATGGGTTGCCCTTCTGGCTCTCTTTGGGGTAAATCTCTTCGGTACCAACTTGATAACCTTAATGTTTTCTCGCTTTTGAATAACCGTCTCCTTTTAGAAGATTAAGATCTACCATCGCTACCTGTTAAGATGTTTTTGTGAAGGTTGGGGCTCACGTTTCCATTGCTGGCTCTTTAGATTTGGCGATCGATCGAGCAGTTGAGATTGGGGCTGATTGTATCCAGATCTTTGGTTCAGCACCACAGCAGTGGCAGTTTCTTATCTTTTCAAAGGAGCAGGTTGAGGAGTTCAAGCGTAAGGCGAAAGAGCACAACATCTCCCCAATCTTTGTTCACAGCATCTATCTTATCAACCTCGCCTCTGCCAACCCTTATATTCTTAGCAACTCAATCGCTTCGGTAATCCAGTATCTTAAGTTCTCCAAGATGATCGGTGCCAGGGGAGTTGTTCTTCATATCGGGTCCCATAAAGGGGCCGGGTGGAAAGCGACCAAAAATCAGGTATTTTGGGCGATGGGGGAGATCCTAAGGCGGACCGGAGAGAAGGAGCTTATCCTAGAAAACAGTGCCGGGGCGGGGGGAATCATCGGAGCGCGATTTGGGCAGTTGGGGGAGATTATAAAAGCAGTAAAAAGCTCTCGATTAAAGGCTTGTTTGGACACCGCGCATGCTTTTGAGTCTGGGTATAATCTAGGGGAGGTGGGGGGTTTAGATAAGGCCCTTGAGGAGTTTGATCACGAGATTGGGTTGGAGCGCTTGGTGGTGGTTCATACCAACGACAGCAAAACTCCCCTTTCTTCTGGAGTTGATCGGCATGAGAATATCGGGCAGGGTTATATTGGAGAGAGCGGATTTAGGATAATAGTCAACCATCCCTCTCTAAAGCGGTTGCCGTTTATTATCGAAACCCCTGGCTTTGATAAGCAGGGAGTGGATCGGAAAAACCTCGAAGTTCTCAGGCAGCTGGCCACATAAAACGTGGTAAACGGTTAAATCTTGATATCATAATAACAGCGATGGCCTTATATACTCTTAGACATACCGTCCATGAAACAGCCTTTTTGATGGAAGCTTTTCTTTATCTTCCTCGCTTCTGGTATGTCGAGGGGGTGGCGACCTTCCTTCGTACCCTTTATCGGATGATGGTCTATCTTGATCAGGGGTTTGCGGTGAGCACTATGGCTCGGCTCTTCTTTGTCCCTCTCTTTGGAGACTACACAATACTTGGGCGAATTTTGGCTTTTCCTTTTCGATTGGGGCGTATCGTCATTGGAGTGTTGGCAATTATTATCGTGGAGGTGATGCTCCTTCTCCTTTTTGGAGTTTGGCTTATTCTGCCCTTCGCCCTTGTCTGGTGGTTTCACGAGGTGGGAATTGCCATCATCGCTGCCACCTGGGGCCTGGCGTTTTTTAGAAGGCTTAGCCGAGCGTACCGGCCGCTAACGGANNTATCTTGGATTATGCTGACAAACCAACACGAAACATAATGGGGGTGGCGCGGGATCCAGCTGATCTTTTCCAGCGACTAACAAACAGCAAAGCCTTAGCAGATTTTCTTGAGCGGTTTGGACCAGAGGAGATTCCAACAGAGAAGTTTAGCAAGTTGACTCTTAACACTGTCTATCAAACTGCTTATGAGCTCACTTATGAGGTGGGTTCAAGATCAATCGGTGTTTCTCATCTTTTTACTGCCCTTCTTAGGCAGGGGGGTGTTCATTACGATAAGGCTTATCAGGTCCTTCTTTGGGAGAAGCGAAGGCAGGATTGGGCTCATGTCCCGTTTATTTGGGAGCTAGACTATCAGCTTGGTCCTATTGGGGGAGTGAACCGTGGTTGGACAGGAAGAGTTACCCCTACCTTGGATGCCTTCTCAACCGATTTGACTTTAGAGGCCGCTCACGGGTGCTTAAAGCTTATGATTGGGAAGAAGTTCCCCTTCAAGGAGGTAGCTCGTGTTCTCTCCCGTGCGCGCAAGTGCAATGTGATCTTGGTTGGGCCCCCAGGATCTGGGAAGAACTTTTTGGTGGGGGGAATCGCCCAGGAGGTGATAAGAGGATCGAAGGAGAAGGCTTTCCAGGGAAAGAGGGTGATTGAGCTGGATGTTGGAGCGCTCATTGCCGGGGCAAGAAGTCAAGGTGAGTTGGGAGAGCGGTTGCAGCAGATTATTCGGGAGATTGCAGCTTCTCGGGGAATAATTCTTTTCATTGATGAGATTCACAATTTGGTGGTTGCTGGGGGAGATGTGGAGACTGCTTTCATCTTTAATTCGCTGCGACCTCATCTTTCTTCCGGGAAATTCCAGATGATAGGCTCCACTTCTTGGGAGAATTACCGCCGTTATGTTGCTCCCAACGAGGCCTTCTCCCAGTCCTTTGAGCTAGTTGAGGTTCCGGCAGCAACCAAAGAGGAGAGTGTTGAAGTTCTAGAGTATGAGGCGCTGGGGATGGAGTGGGAGCACAAGGGGGTGAAGATCTCGTTTCCGGCGATAGCGGCGGCGGTGGAGATGTCGGATCGCCTAATTTATGAGCGCGTTTTGCCCGACAAAGCACTCGGTGTTCTTGAGGAGGCGGTCTTGGCAAAGAAGAACGCAGGTGGAGGGATCGTTGGTGAGGAGGAGATCGCTGAGATTATCGCTGCTAAGACCCACCTTCCCGTAACAAAGATTACCAAGAAGGAAGCCGAAGAGCTTCTCTCCCTTGAAAAGAGGATCCATCGAGGGTTAATTAATCAGGAGGAGGCGGTGAAGGCGGTGTCCAATGCTCTGCGGCGGGCACGGGCCGGGATTAGGGAGGAGGAGAAACCGATCGCAAGCTTTCTTTTTGTGGGCCCAACTGGAGTGGGGAAGACAGAACTTTCCAAGATTTTGGCTGATGTCTATTTTGGTAGTCGTGAGGCGATGGTGAGGATTGATATGTCGGAGTTTGCCGACGCCAAAAATATCTATCGTCTTATCGGTTCCCCTCCTGGTGCGGGGGTAATGGAGCCGGGGCAGCTAACGGAGGCGATCAGGCAAAGACCGTTCTCCCTGGTTCTTCTTGATGAGTTTGAAAAAGCACACCCCCAGATCTCTAATCTTTTCCTTCAGGTCTTCGATGACGGGCGTCTAACAGATGGCAAGGGCGAAACCGTCGATTTTACCAACGCGATTCTTATCTCTACCTCCAACGCGGGAACAAAGTTTATCCAAGATCAGATTATGGCTGGGAGAGCGGTTGAGGAGTTCCAAGGAGAGTTCCTCGAGGAGCTAAGGAACATCTTCCCCCCTGAGCTTCTTAATCGGTTTGATGGGGTGATGATCTTTAAACCGCTAAAGCCCGAGCACATTAGAAAAATCGTTGAGCTAAAGCTCAAAGGAGTTGAGAAGGATTTGGCGGAAAAGGAGATTAAGCTTTCGGCAAAGCCAGAGTTTATTGAACGTATCGCTGAGCTTGGCTATTCTCCTGAATGGGGTGCCCGCCCACTCACCAGGGTGATTCAGGATAAGGTGGAGGCAGTTTTGGCGAAGAAGATCTTAGCGGGGGAGATAAAGGAGAATCAAACAGTAACTCTTGATCTTGCCTTCCTCGAATCTTAAACCATGAGCGATTTAAACTCACGGCTTCAAAAAATCAAAGAAGCGATAGATTTTGAAGAGAAGAAAAAGATTCTTGGGCAGCTTGAGAAGGAGGCAGCGCAGGCTGGTTTTTGGAAAGATCCCTCTCGTGCCCAGGAGGTGATGCGGGAGATCGCCAGCCTAAAAGAGGAGATCAAAGAATTTGAAACTGTAGAAAAGGCGATTGCAAGTGGTAGGGGGGAGGCAGNNGGCAGAGAAGTTACTTTCCAAGATCGAGCTTAGAGTTTATCTCTCTGCCCCCCATGATCGAAACGATGTTATCCTCTCGATCCATGCTGGTCAGGGAGGGACCGAGGCTCAGGATTGGGTGGCGATGTTGGCGAGGATGTATCAGCGATTTTCGCAAAAACGCAATTGGGAGGTGCGGGTCTTGGAGCAACGTCCCGGGGAGGAGGCGGGATTTAAGTCGATCACTCTTGAGATAAGAGGGGCTTATGCCTTTGGTTATCTAAAGCGGGAGGGAGGAGTTCACCGGCTGGTGAGACAATCACCGTTTAATGCGCAAGCATTGCGTCAGACCTCATTTGCTTTGGTTGAGGTCGCTCCCGTTTTGGAGGAGATTCCCGAGATTAAGATCAAAGACGACGATCTTGAAGTTGATACATTTCGCGCTTCTGGCCCAGGCGGACAGCACGTTCAGAAGGTAGAGACTGCGGTGAGGATCAAGCATAAGCCAAGTGGGATTGTTGTCACCTCTCAAGAGGAGCGCTCCCAAGTGAGAAACAAGGAGATCGCGCTTAAACTTCTCAAAGCAAAGCTTTTTGCCAAGGTGGAGGAGGAGAGGAAAAAACGCGAACTCAAGTTGAAAGGCGATTATATTACTCCCGGATGGGGAAACCAGATCCGCTCCTATGTCTTGCATCCTTACAAACAGGTTAAGGATCTGCGTACCGGGTTTGAATCGGCTGATCCCGAGGCGGTTCTCGACGGCGATCTGGACGATTTTATCGAAGCGGAACTAAAAGCGGAGATTGTCTGAGGGCGAGAAAAGCTGCTATCATTTAAGGAATGGAAGAGAAGGGGGTCCACCTGCCCGAGTCGTTAGTTGGGTTTGGAGTAAGAGTAAAAAATCTCCTTGGCAAACTGGAAGAGCGTCTCGGGGCGCTTAGCAAACAACAACGGAACGTCTTGCTGGCCACGTTCGGCTTACTCGCTCTGCTTTTTGGCATGTCTTTAGGTCTTGTTTTGAGCTTTGCCCGCCCAATTCAACCACCGAAGGACAGTAACAATTCCTCCAATGGCAATACTCAGCCGCAGGTTGTTTCCGAAACAGGAGTCTTGCGAATGTTCCGGGAACCTCAGGACGGAATTGAGTTTTATCTTGAGGCAGAAAGTAGCGGCCAGATCCTTTTGGATTTTGGAGACCGGTTCGACTCCTCCTTTTTAAGAACAAATTACGAGGGAGCGGCGGTTACCATTGAGGGAGAGATGAGGAAGGTGGAGGATGATTCTAAACCTATTATTTCGGTTGATAAGATTCTAATTAAGTATCGATGATTGACTTTAAGAAAGTAAGCAAACATTATCCTGGTGGGACAGTCGCTTTGGACGAGGTTACCTTCTCCGTTTCCCCTGGGGAATTCTTATGCATCGTCGGTCCCTCAGGAGCGGGGAAGACCACCCTCATCAAACTTCTCACTCGTGAGGAGTTGCCCACTGAAGGAGAGATTCGCTTTGGGGATAGAGATATCGGGTCGCTTCGGCCGCGGGAGGTGATTCAACACCGGCGTGATTTGGGAGTTGTTTATCAGGATTATAAACTCCTGCCCAAAAAGACTGCTTTCGAGAATGTGGCTCTGGCTCTTGAGGTTCTGGGGAGATCTGACCACGAGATTGGAGAGGTTGTCCCTCACGTTTTGAGTCTTGTTGGGCTTGAGGAGCGCTCAGAGCACTTTCCTCAGCAGCTTTCAGGGGGGGAACAGCAACGCTTGGCGATCGCTCGCGCGTTGGCTCATGAACCAAAAGTGTTGGTTGCCGATGAGCCCACAGGGAACATTGATCCGGAAAGCGCTTGGGCGATCGTTAAGATTTTGGAGAAGATAAACAAGATGGGAACGACGATTCTGGTGGCAACGCACGCGGAACATATTGTTGATAAACTAAACGAGAGGGTGGTGGGGTTGGATCAGGGGCGGATAACTCGCGATGAGAAGAAGGGGAAGTATAACTCTTCTGGGAAGAAATAAGCGTTTTTTCGTAAGGTAAAGGTGCAATGGTTATTTTAAGGCGAGCATTAAGGAACGCATTAACAGGAATAGTAAGGCACGGTGGCCTATCTTTGGCAACCATTTTAGTGATGAGTTTAACCTTTGGGGCTACTTCGGGACTGACTCTTTTTGCCTTTGCCACGGAGCGGGTTATCAATTACTACGAAGCCCGTCCTCCGGTTACTGCCTTCTTTAAAGACGAGGCGACGGAGGGGCAGATTCTTGGTATAAGAGACGAGCTTCTTGCCCGTCCCGAAGTGACCGAGGTAACCTACACCTCCAAAGAGGAGGCGTTTGCCGCCTACAGTAAGCAGTTTAAGGACCAGCCGGAGCTTTTGGAGTCGATTCCAACCAATGTGCTTCCTGCAAGCTTGGATGTTCGTACGGAAAGCTTAGATGGCCTTCCCAAAATCGCCGAGTTTTTTAAGGGCAACGAACTGGTTGAGGAGAAGGATGGAGTGGTCTTTTACCAGGACGTGATTGATCGGTTTAGGACCTTGGTTACTCTTGCCCGTTATAGTCTCTTTAGCTTAACCACTGTTTTTGCTGTGGTTTCGATTATGATTGTTTTGGCAACCATCGGGATCATTATCCACTCAACCGAAGAGGAGATCGAGATCATGTCCCTTTTGGGCGCCTCGCCCGCTTATATCCGCTTGCCGTTTATCATCCAGGGGACACTCTATGGAATTTTGGCGGCGGTTCTCGTGGGGGGTTTAATTACCCTGGCGATTCCCATTATCTTCCCCTACTTTAGGGAGTTTTTCTCCAACGTCCCCCTGCCTGATCCTTCCGCCCTCCTGCAGCTTGAGCTGGTTGGGGTTGAGATTGTCTTTGGGGCATTTCTGGGATCTGTCGGCAGTTACCTGGCCGTCAACCGCTATTTGAGGTTTTAAGGTATAATTTGAATAGTAATGAGATTAAAACTGCCCATCCTCCTGACAGTTTTCGCCTTTCTTTTACTCTCTTTCCATCCTGCCAACGCCGCCTGTGATCTGTGGTGTCAGCTTAGCAAACTCGATAAAAAGATCCAGGAGTATCAATCAAAGATCGCCGAGCTTCAATCCCAAGAGAGAAACTTGGAGAGTCAGATCGCTTATATGAATTATCAGATTGGTCTGACTCAGCTTGAGATTAAGGAGAAGGAGACGGAGATCAAACTTTTGGGAGAGGATATCGATGAGCTTTCTGTGCGGCTGGAAAGGATCGCCTCTTTTCTTGAATTTCAAGAGGAGACTTTTGTTAACCGCGCCCGCTCAGCCTATATTGCCGGCCAGCTTTCTCCCTTTGATATTGTTTTTGGCTCCGACAGCTTGGATGATGCGATTCGGCGGATCAAGTATCTTAAGGTGCTTGAGGCTCAGGATCGGGAGGTGTTGGAGCAGATGCGGGATGTAAGGGGCGATTACGACAAACAAAAAGCAAGTTTGGAGGAGAAAAAAATTAGTGTCGAGACGTTGAAGGCGGAGTTAGAGGAGAAAAGGGCGGCATTGGCGCAACAGCGAGCAAGTAAAGAAGATCTTCTCGCCATCACCCAAGGCAGTGAAGCAACCTACCAGCGGCTTTTAAAACAAGCGAAGGCGGAGGCGGCGGCGATCAGAGCCTTGGTTTCTGTAAGAGGCGGTTGTGGTGTCTGCCTTCCTTCACAAACCTACTGTAACAGGTGGGGCTGCTACTACAACCAGCGCGATTGTAATTGGCACAGCCGATCGCTTGGTTATTCTGGCCTATCGGTCGGTTGTTACGGCTGTTTGGTTTCCTCGGTGGCGATGATCGCCCGCCACTACAAACGCCATATTAC
>JABAOC010001062.1_pt1 | contig 16023 bp, 12 predicted proteins | sample 7062161 | NCBI WGS metagenome assembly JABAOC01 (sample SAMN14538625, study PRJNA623070) | marine sediment metagenome | biome: marine biome [ENVO:00000428]; feature: marine pelagic biome [ENVO:01000023]; material: deep marine sediment [ENVO:00002113] | place: India: Gulf of Khambhat ... | reverse complement strand
CGCAGGTGTGGTGTCGGAAATAATCAAGTAGGCAAAGGAAAAAATATAATGCGGGAAATCATAACCTTGGCCTGTTCCGATTGCAGGAACAGAAACTATACAACGACGAAGAATAAAAAAGCCATGAGTGAGAAGCTGGAATTAAAAAAATACTGTTCCACCTGCAACAGGCACACGGTTCACAAGGAGACCAAATAAGAAAATTACAGGCCAGTAGCTCCAACGGTTAGAGCACCGGACTCCAAATCCGGGTGTTGGGGGTTCGAATCCCTCCTGGCCTGCCAGATGAATTCTGAGGAGAAAAATGGCAAAGAACTTCAAGGAGAGGTTATACGGAAGACTGCCAGGTGTTCGATCGACGATGGAGACTGCGAAAGATGTGAGGAAGCCTTCGCTCCCGCTGGTTGCGAGAGTAAAGAATTTTCTCTCTGAGTTCAGGGCGGAAATGAAAAAGGTCACCTGGCCAACGAGGAAAGAGACGCTGGGAACAACTGTAGTCGTTATCATATGCGTTCTTATCATAGTTCTTTTTCTTGGCCTCGCTGATTTTGGCATTGGAAGAGGAATTCAGTCGTTCCTTAGGTATTAAACAAAGAGGCAAAAATGTCCAAAAAGTGGTTTGTCGTCCAGACATACTCTGGATATGAGAAGAGAGTTGAGGAGGCGCTGCGGAGAAAAATCAAGTCCGAAGGAGTCGAAGATTCTTTCGGCGACATCCTCATTCCGTCGGAAACGGTAATCGAGGCAAAAAAGGGAGACAAAAAGACCGTGGAGAAGAGCTTCTTCCCGGGATATCTTCTCGTCCAGATGGAGATGAATGACAGGACCTGGCACCTCGTCCGGAGGACTCCACGGGTGACCGGCTTCGTTGGCGGTCAGACACCGCAGCCCATACCGGAGGAAGACGTGGTGGAGATCACCAATTTGATGGCCGAAGGACGACTCAAGCCAAAACCGAAGATTCACTTTGAAGCGGGGGAAACGGTGCGCGTCGTTGACGGGCCCTTTTCAAACTTCATGGGAACCGTTGAAGAAATCCTCGAGGAAAAGGGGAAAGTGGTGATATCGGTTTCCATATTTGGGAGGCCAACCCCGGTAGAGGTTGACTTTACACAGGTGGAAAAAAGCTGACAGAGGGAGAGAAGAGACATGGCAAAGAAAGTCATAGGCCAGATAAAGCTGCAGATACCCGCCGGCAAGGCTAACCCGTCGCCGCCGGTAGGGCCTGCTCTGGGTCAGCACGGTGTAAATATCATGGAGTTTTGCAAGGCCTTCAATGCAAAGACCCAGAGCCAGGAGGGAATGATCATCCCGGTGGTCATAACCGTGTTTGCCGACAGGTCCTTTGCATTCATAACCAAGACCCCCCCCGCCTCGATCCTCATTTTGAAAGCTGCAGGTGTTGAGAAGGGGAGCGGAAACCCAAAGATGGACAAGGTGGGAGAGGTAACGAGGGCCCAGGTAGAGGAGATTGCGCGGATCAAGCTACCCGATCTCGAAGTGAAAGACATCGAGGGGGCAATGAGGACGATTGAAGGCACTGCGAAAAGTATGGGAATAGATATTATATAAAGGAGCAACGAGATGTCGAGAAGAGGGAAGAAATACCTTGAAGCTGCGGGACTCGTCAACAGAGAGGAGAGGTATGGAATAGACGAAGCCATCACGCTTTTGAAGCAGATGGCGAAGGCCGGATTCAGTGAAACGGTGGATATCTCCATGAAACTCGGTGTTGATCCAAAATATCCGGATCAGCAGGTTCGAGGTTCTGTCCTGCTGCCCCAGGGGACAGGAAAGGAAGTCAGGGTGCTTGTATTTGCAAAGGGAGAGAAGGAAAAGGAGGCAAAGGATGCCGGTGCCGACTTCGTGGGTGGCGATGACCTCGTGAACAAAATAAAAGAGGGGTGGTTGGAGTTTGATAAAGCAGTCGCCACTCCCGACATGATGAGCCAGGTGGGCAAAATTGGAAAAATTCTCGGGCCTCGCGGCCTGATGCCGAACCCCAAGGTGGGAACCGTTACCTTCGATGTGGGAAAAGCGGTAAAAGAGCTGAAAACGGGGAGAGTCGAGTACAAGGTAGACAGGACGGGTGCTCTTCATGCGGGTATCGGAAAAATTTCTTTCGAGCCGGGGAAAATCAAAGATAATTTCTACGCTTTCCTCGAGTCTGTTGCCAGGGCGAAACCGCAGAACCTGAAGGGTACCTACATACGGAGCGTAACTCTCTCCACGACGATGAGCCCCGGCGTCAAGATCAATGCCGCGCAGGTTTTGAATGAGTTGAAGGTTTGATGAAAATAGCGTGACTGTCAAAGACAGTAGGTTCACGGTGAGTGTTTAATCGGATTGCAATTCCTATCCGGCCTACCGAGACGAAGAACTTCTGAGATTTGCATCCGAATGGTTCAAAAGAGCCCTCTGTTTTGACAGAAGGAACAAAAAAGAAAGGAGGGCGACACAATTTGGCGAAAAAAACCCGTAAGGAAAAGGAACAGATAGTCGAGGAGCTGAAGGAGAAGGTGTCCAGGCAGAAGGGTGCTGTTCTGACGAGGATGAGCGGCCTCTCTGTTGCCGAGATTACCGACCTTCGCAGGAAGCTGCGCGAGGCCGGCGGGGAGTTAAAGGTTACCAAGATAAGCCTCCTGAAATTAGCCACGCAGGGCTCCCCCCTCGAGACACTCCTGGAGGACATAACGGGTTCTACAGCTGTTGTCTTTGCCTACGAAGATCCGGTGCCTGTGGCAAAGACCTTCAAGGGATTTACCGACAAGGTGCCGAAGATTGAAGCAATTGGAGGCATGCTGGGGGATAGGACGGTTACGGCGAAAGATGTCATTACGATTGCCCAGCTTCCGCCAAAGGAGGAACTCACCGCGAAGCTGGTCTGCACGATAGCCGCGCCTATTTCGGGGCTTGTTGGCGTACTTTCGGCAATTCCCCGGCAGCTGCTCTATTCGTTGAACGCGATTCTGGATCAGAAAGAAAGACAATAAAAATAGTTTCAATTCAAGGAGGATAAAATGGCAGCAATAACGAAAGGGGACGTTATCAGCTTTATCGAAAGCATGTCTGTTCTGGAACTATCCGAGTTGATCAAGGATCTCGAGGAAAAATTCGGCGTATCAGCCTCGGCTCCGGCTGTCGTTGCAGCTGCGGGTCCACAGGTTCCTGCCGCTGAAGCGGCTGAGGAGAAAACAGAGTTCGATGTCATCCTGAAGGAATTCGGCGATAAAAAAATCAATGTCATCAAGGCGGTACGGGAAATCACGAGTCTCGGTCTCAAAGAGGCCAAGGAGCTCGTTGAAAGCGTTCCCAAATCGGTGAAGGAAGGGGTTTCCAAGGAGGAGGCGGAGGAAGCCAAGAAAAAGCTCGAGGAGGCAGGGGGAACGGCTGAATTGAGTTAAGTTAAGGTGTCGGTTTAAACCGGGGGCGCTTTCCCGGTCCCCAATAAAACTGTTTTCATGATAGGGAGTCAAGATGGGTTATCTTGATTATACCAACAGGATCAAAAGGGTTAATTTCTCAAAGATTCGAACCGTGCTGGGGAGTCCCCACCTGATCAAGTTGCAGTTAGAGTCATACGGGAACTTCCTGCAGAGCGATATCGTACCCGATGAGCGAAAAAATATCGGCCTTCAGGCAGTGTTTCGCGGTGTGTTCCCCATAAGCGATCCCAATGGAAGGGCGCATCTGGACTTTATCAGCTATTCCATCGAAACGCCGAAGTACAGCGAAGACGAGTGCCGGGAAAGGGGGATGACCTACGCGGCGCCGATGAAGGTCAGATTTCAGCTTGTGCTCTTTGACATAGACGAAACAACGGGGAACAGGACGATTCGGGACGTCAAGGAGCAGGAAGTGTTTTTTGGAGAAATACCGCTCATGACGGACAAGGGAACCTTTATCGTCAACGGGACAGAGCGGGTTATCGTAAGTCAGGTCCAACGCTCGCCGGGAGTGTACTTCGAGAAGGACAAGTCAAGGGGTGGCATTACCGAAAAGACCTCGTTCTCCTCGAGAATCATACCGAACAACGGCTCCTGGCTGGATTTCGAATTCGATCACAAGGAGTCCCTCTTTGTCAAAATCGACAGGAAGAAGAAGTTTCCCATCGCGGTCTTTTTGCGGGCCCTCGGATACTCCCTCGAGGATGCGATGAAGGAATTTTACAAGGTGGAGGAAGTTACCATAAAGGGAGACGTGTACGAGAAGAAGCTGAATCTTTTTGACATGGTGGGAAAGAGGTCACCCGCTGAGATACGCCACCCGGAGACGAAAGAAGTAATCGTGAGAAAAGGGCAGAAAGTCCAGAGGTTGAGGGCCGAAAGGTACGGCGAGATAGACCTCGGTAAGGTGGAACTGCCAATTGACACGCTCAAGGGACAGGTCTCCGTGAAAGAGGTGGTTGACCCATCCTCGAATGAGGTGATCATCGAGTCCGGCAAGCCGATAGGAGATGAAGATCTGGAGGAGGTCCGGGCAAGAGATATAAAAAAGATGGAAGTCAGTACGGTCGTAACGGCGGACAAGTGCATCTGGGAGGACCTCTGGCAGAACAAGACGAAGGACAGAGAGTCTGCGCTGAAGGAAATATACAAGAAGATGAGGCCAACCGACCCGCCGACCCTTGATGCTGCCGAACATCTTTTCCAGAACCTGTTCTTCAACCCGGACCGGTATTCGCTTTCCCGTGTGGGAAGGTTGAAGTTGAACTACAAGCTGGGGTTAAAGGATGTTCCCCTGGAGCACGTGGCGCTCAGAAAAGAAGATATCGTCGCGATAATAAAGTATCTTATCGATCTGAAAAACGGAAACGGCGAGCCTGACGACATCGACAACTTGAGCAACAGACGGGTAAGAACGGTTGGCGAGCTCGTGGAGAAAGCCCTCCGGGATGGCCTGCTGAGGGTTGATCGAGCGATCAAGGAGAGGATGACACACCAGGACCTTGACACAGCCATGCCTCATGATCTGGTAAACTCCAAACCCGTATCGGCTCAGATCAAAGAGTTCTTCGGTTCCAGCCAGCTTTCCCAGTTCATGGACCAGACAAATCCTCTCTCGGAAATTACGCATAAAAGGAGGCTGTCAGCGCTGGGCCCCGGCGGTCTCACACGTGACAGGGCAGGGTTTGAGGTGAGAGATGTCCACCCGACCCATTACGGAAGGATCTGTCCGATAGAAACACCAGAGGGCCCGAACATCGGGCTCATCGGTTCTCTTGCAATTTACGCAAAGGTAAACGAGTTCGGGTTCATCGAAACGCCCTACCGGTTGGTGAAGGAGGGGAAGGTCACTGACGAGGTGGTCTACCTGTCGGCGATCGAAGAGGGGGAACATGTCATAGCGCAGGCAAACGCCCTTCTCAACGAGGAGGGATATTTTGTCAATGACATCGTCATAGCGAGAAAAAAGGGCGAATTCACCATGGTGAGCGCATCTGAGATTACACTCATGGATGTGTCCCCGAATCAGCTCGTTTCCGTTGCGGCATCCCTCATTCCCTTTCTGGAACACGACGATGCAAACAGGGCACTCATGGGTTCCAACATGCAGAGGCAGGCCGTTCCTTCGTTGAGAACCGAGCCCCCCCTCGTTGGAACCGGCATCGAAAGCGTGGCCGCTGCCGATTCAGGGGCAACGGTGGTAGCGAAACGCGCGGGAATCGTTGAGTTCGTGGATGCAACGAGGATTGTCATCAAAGCCGAGGAGCCAGACCAGATGGGAAGGCTCGGGGCGGATATATACAACCTGAACAAGTTTACCAGGTCAAATCAGAATACCTGCATAAACCAAAAGCCGGTGGTCGGAATCGGGGACAGGGTGAAAAAGAGGGAAGTCATAGCGGACGGGCCGGCGACAAGCAAAGGGGAACTTGCTCTGGGGCGCAATGTTCTCGTTGCCTTTATGCCCTGGGGGGGATACAACTTCGAGGACTCCATCCTGATCAGCGAGAGGCTGGTTCGGGATGACGTGTACACGTCGATTCACATAGAAGAGTTCGAATGTATGGCGAGGGAGACGAAACTCGGAAAGGAAGAGATAACGAACGATATCCCCAACGTCGGCGAGGAAGCGCTGAAAAATCTCGACGAAAGCGGCATCGTGAGGATCGGTGCCCGGGTGTCCCATACGGATATACTGGTGGGGAAGGTTACGCCCAAAGGGGAAACCCAGCTGACCCCGGAAGAAAAGCTCCTCCGTGCCATATTTGGGGACAAGGCGGGAGACGTCAAAGACACATCCCTCCGGGTACCGCCGGGAATCGACGGTATCGTCATCGACGCCAAGATTTTCACCCGGAAGGGTGGCGAGAAGGATGACAGGGCCCGGGAACTGGAAGAGAAGGAAATCGAAGCCCTCAAAAGGGATGAGAAGGATGAGTTGAGAATAGTTACGGAAAATATGGAGGGAAGGATCAAGGGCAACCTCGTGGGTAAAACAGCTGCCACACGGATAATGTCCCCCGATCGCTCATCGGTATTGGTCCAGAAAAATAAAACCATTACCGAGGAGATATTCAAAAAGATCCCGAGGGAGAGGTTGGCTGACATCAACACCGTGGAAGATCCGGAGATAAACCTGAAGAACAAAGAGATATTGGATATGGCAACGGCGCATAAAAGCCAGATCAAGAAGCGGTTTGCAGAAAAATTTGACCGGGTACAAAGAGGCGATGAGCTCCCTCCGGGTGTTCTCAAAACTGTCAAGGCATACGTGTCAATGAAAAGAAAACTCTCGGTGGGCGACAAGATGGCCGGGCGTCATGGCAACAAAGGGGTCATCTCGATGGTTCTTCCCATAGAAGACATGCCCTACCTGGAAGATGGCACGCCCGTCGATATCGTGCTGAATCCTCTCGGTGTGCCCTCGAGGATGAACGTGGGCCAGATTCTCGAAACCCACTTGGGTTGGGCAGCCTCCGAGCTCGGGAAAGAGATAGAGAGACACATTATGGAGAACTATTCCCAATCTGCAATTAAAGAATGGCTTAAGAAAGTATATAATTCGGTAGAATTTAGCGAATATGTTGAATCATTACCTGAAGAAGATGTGCTAAAGATAGCAAATGATTTGAAAAACGGCGTATTCATGGCAACCCCGGTTTTTTCCGGAGCGAAAGAGTCCGAAATCAGGGATTACCTGAGGATGGCGGGTTTGCCCCTGGATGGCCAGGCGAACCTGTATGACGGGAGGACGGGACTCGCCTTCAAGCGAAAAGTTACCGTCGGCCTCATGTACATGCTCAAACTCAACCACCTTGTGGACGACAAGATACACGCCCGGTCCACAGGACCTTACTCTCTCGTTACACAGCAGCCGCTGGGCGGCAAGGCACAGTTTGGCGGTCAGCGCCTCGGGGAAATGGAGGTATGGGCTCTCGAGGCGTATGGGGCAGCCCACACACTCCAGGAATTTCTCACGGTTAAATCCGATGATGTCCCCGGCAGAGCCAGGATGTACGAGTCGATCGTCAAGGGAGGGTTTAGCCTGGAGCCCGGACTGCCGGAGTCGTTCAACGTTCTCATCAAGGAACTCCAGGCTCTTGCATTGAACGTTGACCTTCAAAGTGAGGAATAGTCAGTCAACCCCTTAATTGGAGGGATAAAATTGGAAGACATACTCAAGATTTTAGAAAGTCCCCGTAATCCGCTCAACATCTCGAGCATCAAAATCTCTATCGCCTCTTCGGATATGATCCGAAAATGGTCCCACGGAGAGGTAAAAAAACCGGAGACTCTCAACTACAGAACACTGAAGCCGGAGAGGGATGGCCTCTTCTGCGCCAAAATATTCGGGCCGACCAAAGATTACGAGTGCCTGTGCGGCAAGTACAAGCGCATGAAGCACCGGGGTATCGTGTGCGAAAAGTGCGGCGTCGAGGTTATCCAGTCGAAGGTGAGAAGGGAAAGAATGGGACACATAGAGCTTGCCGCCCCTGTGGCCCATATCTGGTTTTTGAAGAGCCTCCCCAGCAGAATCGGCACGATCCTTGACCTCACCATGAAAGAGGTGGAAAGCGTACTCTACTTTGAAAAATACATCGTTATTGATCCGGGGGACACGGATCTCCAGAAGAACACTCTTCTCACCGAAGAGGGGTACCGGAAGTACAAGGAAGACCACGGCGACAAATTTACGGTAGGTATCGGTGCCGAAGCTGTCAGGGACTTCTTGCGGGAGATAGACTGCGAAAAGCTATCCGAGCATTTGCGGGCGGAGCTTTTAGAGACCACCTCCGATGCAAAAAAGAAGAAGCTGGCGAAGAGGTTAAAAGTCGTCGAAGCTTTCAGGGAGTCGGTGCAGCGCCCGGATTGGATGATCCTGGAAGTCTTGCCCGTTCTTCCTCCGGATCTTCGGCCCCTCGTTCCCCTTGACGGGGGACGTTTCGCCACCTCCGATTTAAACGATCTTTACCGGAGGGTCATAAACAGAAACAACAGGCTCAGAAAGCTTATGGACCTCAACGCTCCCGACATAATCATCAGGAACGAAAAGAGGATGCTTCAGGAGGCCGTTGATGCGCTCTTTGACAACGGCAGAAGGGGGAAGGTCATAACGGGATCGAACAGGCGGCCACTCAAGTCTTTAAGCGATATGCTCAAGGGGAAGTCGGGAAGGTTCCGCCAGAATCTTCTCGGAAAGAGGGTCGATTATTCCGGCAGGTCTGTTATCGTCGTGGGCCCTGAATTGAAACTGCACCAGACCGGTCTGCCGAAAAAGATGGCACTGGAGCTGTATAAACCGTTCGTGTTCAATAAGCTCGAAGAGGGAGGGCACTCGACCACAATCAAACAGGCCAAAAAACTCGTGGAGAAAGAGATGAGGGAGGTTTGGGATGCCCTCGATGAAGTCATCAGGCAGCATCCCGTCCTCTTGAACAGGGCCCCGACCCTCCACCGGCTCGGAATGCAGGCATTCGAGCCGGTGCTCATCGAAGGGAAAGCCATCCAGCTACATCCGCTCGTGTGTTCGGCGTTCAATGCCGACTTCGACGGCGACCAGATGGCCGTTCACGTGCCTCTCTCCATCGAAGCACAAAGCGAGAGCAGGGTTCTCATGATGTCGACGAACAATATACTTTCACCGGCCCACGGAAAACCGATCATCGGGCCCACGCAAGACATAGTGCTCGGCATCTATTACCTTACCAGGGACAAGGTAGGCGCGAAGGGGGAAGGGAAAACGTTTGCGGACCTGGATGAGGTCCGGATTGCGTATGACTCCAAGGAAATAGACATTCATGCGCTCATCAGGGCGAGGCTGAACGGGAACCTGGTCGAGACCACGGTGGGAAGGGTCATTCTTTACGGGATATTACCGGAGGAAATTCCTTTTTACATGGTCAACAAGGTGATGAAGAAAAAAGACCTTGGTGACCTCATCGATTACGCCTTTCGCCACTGTGGAACGAAAGCAACGGTGATCCTCTCTGACAGGCTGAAAAAACTCGGATTTCAGTACGCCACCTACTCGGGAATTTCCATATCAGTCGATGACCTCAAGATACCCTCGAACAAGCATAAAATGATTGATAGGGCAACGAAGATGGTCGAGTCGGTGATCAGGGAGTACACGGAAGGCCTGATCACTGACGGTGAGCGGTACAACAAAGTCGTGGATATCTGGTCAGGCGTGGCGGAAGAGGTCGCTGACGAGATGATGAAGGAGATGGAGGAGGAAACGGTCAAAGACAAGGCCGGGAAGGAAGTAAAAATTCAATCCTTCAATCCCATCTATATGATGGCGGATTCCGGCGCGAGAGGTTCCGATAAGCAGATGCGGCAGCTTGCAGGGATGAGGGGCCTCATGGCAAAGCCCACGGGGGAGATAATCGAGACGCCGATCACCTCGAATTTCCGGGAAGGCCTTTCCGTTCTCCAGTACTTTATATCGACTCATGGCGCGAGAAAGGGACTCGCCGACACGGCGCTGAAAACTGCGAATGCCGGATACCTGACGCGGAGACTCGTCGATGTGGCCCAGGATGGAATGATCGGCGATGAGGACTGTCAAACCCTCGAGGGAGTCGAGATGAGAGCCCTCATCGAAGGGGGAGAGATAATCGACACCCTCGCCGATCGGCTGCTCGGAAGGGTCGCCCTCGAGGATGTCATCGACCCCGTAACGGAAGAGGTTATTGTTGCCGCAAATGAAGAGATCACCGAGGACAAGGCACGAAGGATCCAGGACGCGGGAATAGACGAAGTCATGATCCGATCGGTTATATCCTGCCAGCTCAAAAGAGGCATCTGTGCAAAGTGTTACGGGAGAGACCTGGCACGGGGAAATATGGTCAGCATGGGAGAGGCGATAGGGATTATCGCTGCCCAGTCGATCGGGGAGCCCGGCACGCAGCTCACGATGAGAACCTTCCACATCGGCGGGGCGGCCTCGAGAAGCGTCGAGCAATCCTTCATTGAGAATAAAAATCCGGGGGTTGTAAAGTTCAACAACCTCCACACCGTGGAAAAGAGCGACGGCACGAGCGTTGCCATGGCGAGAAACGGAGAGATCGTAATAATCGATGACGCCGGAAGGGAAAGGGAAAAATATCCCGTCACCTATGGAGCGACGATATTTGTATCTGAAAAGGAGAAAATAAAGGCAAACACGAGGCTCGGAGAGTGGGACCCCTACAATATCCCCATACTGACGGAAGTGCCGGGAAAGATAAAGTTCGGGGACATCAAAGAAGGCATAACGATGAAAGAGCAGGTCGACGAAGTTACCTCAAAAGCCTCCCAGGTGGTTATCGAGCCGCGAGATCCGGAAGCGCGTCCCAGGATATCGATAAAGGACGCAAAGGGGCGGACCATGAAACTCCCGGGGTCTACAGCAGACGCTCGATACCTGCTCCCCGTCGGTGCAAACATCAGAGTTGAAGAGGGCATGGAAGTCGAGGCCGGCGACATCATCGCAAAGATACCCAGGGGAACCACCAAGACCAAGGATATCACGGGTGGCCTTCCAAGGGTGGTGGAGCTCTTCGAAGCGCGAAAACAAAAAGACAATGCCGTCATATCTGAAATCGATGGCCTGGTCAGGCTCGGAAAAGACATCAAGGGAAAGAGGAAGATAACGGTAACGCCGGATGTTGGCGAGGCCCGTGAATATGTTATTCCAAGGGGCAAGCACGTGATCGTACACGATGGAGAGCGGGTGAGGGCCGGCGAACCCCTGATGGAGGGTTCACCGAATCCTCACGACATCCTCCGGGTTCTCGGAGAGAAAGAACTTGCGAAATTTCTCGTTGATGAAATCCAGAAGGTCTACCGTCTCCAGGGAGTGAAAATCAACGACAAGCATATCGAGGTTATCGTTCGGCAGATGTTAAGAAGGGTCAAGATAGTTGACCCCGGCGACACGACATTCCTGGTTGACGAGAGCGTGGAGAAGTGGAGGTTCAGAATGGAAAATGAGAGGGTCCTTGCGAACAATGGAAGACCCGCAACGGCAGAGCCGCAACTTCTCGGGATTACAAAAGCATCACTCTCAACGGACAGCTGGATATCAGCGGCATCTTTCCAGGAGACAACGAAGGTGCTCACCGAGGCAGCGGTAAGCGGAAAATGCGATTTGCTCGGAGGGCTCAAAGAAAACGTTATCATGGGAAGGCTCATCCCGGCGGGCACGGGAAGACGAGACTATCTGAAAGTCGAACCCCACATCGAGAAAGAAGTGGAAGAGCAGGCAGAATAATTATTATATATTGACACACGAGTAAATTAGGTGATAAATTAGCAAATTTGGACAATAAAGTGGAGACGCGCCGATATGCCGACGATTAACCAGCTTATCAGGAAGGCGAGGAAAAAGCCGAAAACAAAGAGCGCCTCACCTGCCCTGTCTTCCTGCCCGCAAAAAAGGGGGGTTTGCACGAGGGTTTACACGACTACCCCCAAAAAGCCGAATTCGGCACTCCGGAAAGTCGCGAGAATACGGCTGACAAACGGGTTCGAGGTAACGGCGTACATCCCGGGTGAGGGGCACAACCTTCAGGAGCATTCGGTCGTCTTGATAAGAGGAGGCAGGGTCAAAGACCTGCCGGGAGTGAGGTACCATATAGTCAGAGGAGTTCTGGATTCCGTTGGTGTCGAAGACAGACGGAAGAGCAGGTCGAAGTACGGTACGAAAAGGCCCAAATAGAGCTCTCATACCTGGTTTGGCTGTCTGATTCATTTGTTTGATTAATGCGGCTATTCTGAAAAAGGGTGAGCAGAAAAGGAGAATATTATGCCTCGAAGAGGACCTGCGCCAAAAAGAGAAAGCATTCCCGACCCGGTTACTGACGATATTATCGTTGGCAAAGTCATAAATGTCGTCATGAAAAAGGGGAAAAAGACGGCTGCACGCAGGATCGTGTACACGACACTCGACAAGATTCGGGAGAAAACGGGAGAGGAGCCCATCGCTGTTATGAAAAAAGCGATCGAGAATGTGAGGCCTGTCCTCGAGGTGAGGCCGAGAAGGGTGGGGGGAGCAACGTATCAGGTCCCCGTTGAGGTAAGGCCGGCCAAGCAGCTCTCACTCGCCATACGATGGATAGTGCAATTTGCAAGAAACCGATCTGAAAAAACAATGACGGAAAAACTGACGAACGAACTTCTCGATGCATACAACAAACGGGGTGGCTCGATCAAGAAAAAGGAAGACACCCATAAAATGGCCGAGGCTAACAAAGCCTTTGCCCACTATAGATGGTAGCGTTTGGAGGCCGAATTGGCACGCGCGGTCCCGCTGAAAAAACAGAGAAACATCGGCATAATGGCCCATATCGATGCCGGTAAGACAACCACAACGGAGAGGATTCTCTACTATACGGGTGTGTCCCACAGGATGGGAGAGGTCCACGAAGGAACTGCAACGATGGACTGGATGGAGCAGGAGCAGGAGAGGGGAATTACCATAACATCTGCCTCCACGACCTGCTTCTGGAGGGATTTCCGGATCAATATCATCGATACGCCGGGACACGTTGACTTCACAATAGAAGTGGAGAGGGCGCTTCGAGTCCTCGATGGGGTGGTTGCCGTCTTTTGCGCGGTCGGTGGCGTCGAACCACAGTCGGAGACAGTCTGGAGGCAGGCAGACAAATACAAAATTCCCAGAATTGCTTTCGTTAACAAGATGGACCGTGTGGGGGCAGATTTCTGGAAGGTTGTCGAAGACATAGAAGAAAAGCTGCATGCACTCCCCGTACCGTTGCAAATTCCATACGGCAAGGAGGATTCCTTCAAAGGCATCATAGACCTTATCGATCTGAAATTAATCGTCTGGGATGAAGATACCCTGGGGGCCAAATTCAGGGTCGAGGAGGTTCCCGAAGCTTTCCGGGATGCGGCAAATGCTTCCCGGGAAAAAATGATCGAGCTCATCTCAGATGTCGATGAATCCATAATGGCAAAATACGTAGACGGGGAAGCTGTCTCACCGGAAGAGATCCGGGAAGTCGTCCGGAAGGGAACGGTTGAATTCAAGATCGTTCCCATCCTGTGCGGGTCAGCATTCAAGAACAAAGGGGTCCAAACGCTTCTCGATGCCGTTGTCGATTACCTTCCCTCTCCGGAAGATATTCCTCCGATAAAAGGGATAAACCCCCAGACGGCGGAGGTGGTGGAGCGACATTCCTCCGACGAGGAGCCCTTTTCCGCCCTCGCTTTCAAGATCCTCAATGACCCTTTTGTCGGTAATTTGACCTACATAAGGGTATATTCAGGACACATCGAAACGGGAAGTTACGTATACAATGCCTCCCGGGAAAAAAGAGAGAGAATCGGTCGGCTGCTCAAGATGCATGCGAACAAGAGGGAGGACATAAAGGCCATTTATGCAGGCGACATAGCCGCCTGCGTCGGGCTCAAGTCAACGGCTACGGGAGACACCCTCTGCAAACAGGAGTCCCCCGTGGTCCTCGAGACGATAACGCCCCCGGACCCTGTCATATCCGTTTCAATTGAACCCCGGACCAAAGCAGATCAGGAAAAACTCGGACAGTCCCTCTCCCGCCTTGCCATGGAGGACCCGTCGTTCCGCATTACCGCTGATGATGAGACCGGGCAGACCCTTATCTCGGGCATGGGCGAATTGCATCTTGAAATCATCTGCGATCGCCTGATCAGGGAGTTCAAAGTTCAGGCAAACGTGGGCAGGCCCCAGGTGGCATACCGGGAGACGGTGAGGGTGAAAAGCAGGGCGGAAGGCAAATTCGTCAAGCAAACCGGTGGCCGAGGGCAGTATGGCCACGTGTGGCTCGACATGGAGCCGGGGGAAAAGGGTTCCGGCGTCGTCTTCGAAAACAAGATTGTGGGCGGGTCAATTCCCCGGGAATACATTCCTTCCGTTGAAAAGGGTGTTCGCGAGGCCGCCGAGACGGGGATCATTGCAGGATATCCCGTTGTGGGCGTGAAGGTAACCCTGTTCGACGGCTCATTTCATGAGGTTGACTCTTCCGAGATGGCATTTAAGATTGCCGCATCGATGGGCTTTAAGCTCGCGTGCAAAGGAGCTGATCCGATTATTCTCGAACCGATCATGAAGGTCGAAATCGTCACGCCTGATGATTTCATGGGAGATGTGATCGGAGATATCAGCTCCCGGAGAGGAAAGGTGCAAAATGTAGAGGCCAGGAACAAGACCCAGGTGGTCAACGCTCTCGTTCCGCTTGCCGAGATGTTCGGTTACGCCACAGATCTCAGGTCACTGACCCAGGGAAGGGCGACCTATTCGATGCATTTTTCCCAGTATGAGGCATTACCAATTTCCGTGTCCGATGAGTTGCTGAAGGTCAAAGGCTTATAAAGAACAAGAGGAGGAGAGAGACATGGCGAAGCCCAAGTTTGAGAGAAAGAAGCCCCATTTGAACGTTGGCACGATCGGTCATGTGGATCACGGGAAGACGACTCTTACGGCGGCGATAACGAAGATTTTATCGAACAGGGGGCTTGCGGATTTTATTTCATTTGACGAGATAGACAAGGCGCCTGAGGAGAAGGAGCGTGGCATAACGATTGCGACTGCCCATGTGGAGTACGAGACGGAGAATCGTCATTATGCGCATGTGGATTGCCCCGGCCATGCCGATTACGTGAAGAATATGATAACGGGTGCGGCCCAGATGGACGGTGCCATTTTGGTGGTGAGCGCTGCAGACGGCCCGATGCCCCAGACCCGTGAGCACATACTGTTGGCCCGTCAGGTGGGTGTTCCCTACATTGTGGTATACATGAACAAGGTTGACATGGTGGATGATCCCGAGCTGCTCGATCTGGTTGAGCTGGAGGTGCGCGAGCTGCTCAGCAAGTACGAGTTTCCCGGCGATGACATTCCCGTTGTGCGGGGGAGTGCGCTGCACTCGCTGGATTGCGGGTGCGGGACGGACGCGTGTGAGAAGTGCAAGAGCGTTCTGGAGTTGATGGGTGCGGTGGACGATTATTTTCCTTTGCCCGAGCGTGATGTAGACAAGCCGTTTTTGATGCCGATCGAGGATGTGTTTTCCATAAGCGGCAGGGGCACGGTGGTTACCGGCCGTGTTGAGCGCGGCGTGATCAAGGTGGGGGAAGAGGTGGAGATTGTTGGTTTTGAGGAGACGGAGAAGACGGTAGCCACGGGTGTTGAGATGTTCCGGAAGGTCCTGGACCAGGGTCAGGCGGGTGACAATGTGGGCGTGTTGCTGCGGGGCATCAAGAAGGACGAGGTATGGCGCGGGCAGGTTTTGGCCAAACCGGGGAGCATAACGCCGCACACGCATTTCAAGGCCCAGGCGTACATATTGACGAAGGAGGAGGGTGGCCGTCACACGCCCTTTTTCTCGGGTTATCGCCCCCAGTTTTATTTCCGGACCACCGATGTGACGGCGATCGTTTCTCTGCCGGCGGGCGTTGAGATGGTGATGCCGGGGGACAATGTGGAGATCGAGGTCAATTTGATTCAGCCCATAGCGATGGAGAAGGAGCTGCGCTTTGCCATCCGTGAGGGCGGAAGGACCGTCGGCGCAGGTGTGGTGTCGGAAATAATCAAGTA
>JABAOC010001878.1_pt5 | contig 16030 bp, 25 predicted proteins | sample 7062161 | NCBI WGS metagenome assembly JABAOC01 (sample SAMN14538625, study PRJNA623070) | marine sediment metagenome | biome: marine biome [ENVO:00000428]; feature: marine pelagic biome [ENVO:01000023]; material: deep marine sediment [ENVO:00002113] | place: India: Gulf of Khambhat ... | reverse complement strand
TTGAATTAAAAAATGAGACTAAAAGATAATAAGTAATTAGGTCCTCAAGAGAAAAGCCTTTGACTTGCTGGACGGGACCTTGAATAATGGTTTTGAAAAAGACAATCATTAAAAAAGGGACAAGAAGGTCATAAAGCAACCAGACAAGATAACGCGTCCGGTAGATTAGAGTGTATTGGATATCCATGGAGATGAGTTTCAGATATTTTTTCATGAGACTTAAGACTTGAGTTAATTTTAGCATACAAAAAAGACACCAACGAGTGTCTTTTATGTTTTGAAGTCTGGTTTTAAAATTGATTGACTTTACTTAACCAATCTCTTAAGAGTTTTGCCAACAACGAAACGAGCGGCACGGTGGGCTTTGACAGTTTTTCTTTCTTTGGTTCCGGGGACAATGACGTCTTTGTCTTTAACATTGACGACCTTGAAGGTGCCAAAGCCAGAAAGAACAACTTTTTCTCCTTTTTGAAGATTTTTTTTTATTTCCCCAAGGAGAGTTTCGACAGCTTCGCGGGCGGCTTTTTTGGTAAGATGAGCCTTTTTGGCTACAATGTTGATCATTTGGCTTTTGGTCATGTGACCTCCTTTTTCTCAGGCAGAAAAAATTTAATTTAGACCATTAGTAAGTTATTTTTAAAAGAAAGTTTTCAGTTTGTCAAGTAGGAGCTTTCTTTTTTCCTCACTTAGCAATGTCGGTGGCGCGTGTTTCGCGAATAATGGTGATTTTTATTTGGCCGGGGAAGGTAAGTTTTTTTTGAATCTCTTTTTTAAGATCATGGGAGAGCTTTATGCTTTGGGCATCGGATATTTTTTTGGGGTTAACAATGACCCTTACTTCTCTCCCCGCCTGAATAGCGTAGGCAGAGTCAACGCCGGCGTGAGACTGGGCGATTTCTTCAAGGCTCTCGAGGCGTTTGAGATAAGCCTCATAATCTTCTAGTCTGGCGCCCGGACGAGAGCCTGAAATAGCATCGGCGACGTAGACTAAAACCGATTCAAGAGAAGAGAAGGGTTTGTCTTCGTGGTGTTCCTCAACACAGGCAATAATTTCTTGAGGGATGCGGTATTTCTTTAAGAAGTCGATCCCGAGTTGAATATGAGTGCCTTCTCCTTCGATAACTTTGCCAATATCGTGAAGAAGACAGCCAAGCCTGACGATGTTGACATTGGCACCTGCTTCGAGAGCCAAGGTAACGCCGATTTTGGTTTCTTCAAGGGTATGGGTAATCATGTTTTGGCCGAAAGAGAAACGGTATTTGAATCGACCAAGGATGGCAATAATGTCACGGGGCAGATTATAGACTTTAAGAGTATGGCAAAGTTTTTCTCCCTCTTCCTGCATAATTTTTTCAACATCTTTTTTGGTCTTTTTAACAATTTCTTCAATTCGGGACGGTTGAATACGGCCATCGGCAATGAGGCGTTTTAAAGCAAGCTTGGCAATTTCTCTTCTGACAGAATCAAAACTTGAAAGCCTGACAATGTTGGGGGTCTCGTCGAGATCAACATCAACACCGGTCACTTTTTCAAAAGTTCTGATGTTACGACCTTCTTTGCCAATTATTCTCCCCTTGACATCTTCGTCGGGGAGTTTGATGGTGGAGACCGTGTATTCAGCAACGTATTCGGTGGCAGCTTTGTGCATAGCATCGACAAGAACTTCTCTGGCTTTTTTGTCGGCTTTTTCTTTGGCTTCTTCTTCTTTTTCTTTGATGAGCTTGGCGATATCTTCGGTTAGTTGTTTTTCAACTGCCTCCATGATGAGTTTTTTGGATTCTTCTTTGGTGAGACCGGCGGCGCGTTCAAGTTTTTTAATTTGCTTTCTCTTGATTTCTTCAATGCCATCAAGTTTGGTTTGGAGTTCTTTTTGAAGTTTTTTTAAGGTTCTTTCTCTTTCTTCAAGAATGCCGGTTTGTCTGTCAAGCTGAGCAGATTTGCGGACGGTTTGATCTTTTAGGCTTTGGGCTTGGCTTCTTGTTTTTTGGGCCTGACGGTCGGCTTCTTGTTTAATCTTGAAGGCTTCATTTTTGGCGTCGGCGATGATTTCTCGAGCCTGGGCTTGAGTTTCGGCGAGTATTTTTCGGCCAGCAGGAGTTATCTTAACTGGTTTTAGTCGAGGTCTCCTGGGTTTAAATCTTGGTTTTTTAGGTGGTTTTGGGGGTGGTTTTTTAGGGGCAAGGACGGTGAGGATTTTGGAAAAAAGTGATGGCATATAACCTCCAAAAGAATGAGAAATTTTTTGAGTTTAAGTGTTAAATGCCTATTTTTAGGCAAAAGGAGAAGACGCGAAGTAATTAACTTAAATGTTTTTCCCGTTTGAACTTCATTTTTTGTTTTCCCTTTTTTGAAATCCTAAAAGAGTAAGCACTTAACACTTTGAGGGGTATTTTACTCTTATTTTATTTGTTTTTCAATGACTACTTTTAAGGTTTCTTTAATGGTGGGCCAGTCAAAACCCCTGGAGGTAAGGTAGCGGCCAAGCTTTTCTCTTAAAATTTGTTTTTTGAATTTTGGGGGAAGAGTTTTTTTTCTAAGGGCTTTTAGTTTTTTTTGAGCTAAATTGAAAGCGTTTTTTGCATCTTTTTGGCTTTGTTCAGAGGATTCTAATGTTTCTTGAATAATTTCTTTTTTAATACCTTTTTTAAAAAGCTCGGCAAAAAGCATTCTTTTCCCTCGAGGCCGGAATTGATTTCTCTGCTGAACCCACCAAAGAGCGAATTCTTGGTCGTTTAAAAGATTTCTTTTTTTAAAGAAGGTGAGAATTTCATTAAGGAGCTTTTCTCTTTCAGTTTCTGTCTTCCATAAATCGACTACGGTTGTTTTGGATTTTTGAAAATATTTTTTAAGACGCTGGTAAATTTCTTTTTCTGAACGAGGACGATATGAGAGAAAGTTTAAGGCGTATTCGATGGTTTTGGCTTTGAAGGCTTCACGGCGGAGGCGGGTTAGCTCGGCCAAGGAGACCTTGAGGTCTTTTTTGAGTTTGAGTTTAAGTAAGGTTTCTTGGTCAACAGAGAAAGAAAACTGGCCATCAAGGTAAACATTGAAGCGTTTGCGGGTCTTTTGGGGCTTGATGAGGGTGATGACAGGCATTAAAGAGCTTCAATCTTCTTTTTCGCCGACTTCTTTGGGGATCTGCTTTTTGCCGGAGAGGACTGTTTTCCAAATGGCTTTTTGAATTTTTTTGGCCACTTTTGGATTTTCGGCAAAATACATTTTGGCCGCTTCCCTACCCTGACCAAGCATGAGGTCGCCGAATTTATAAAAAGAGCCGGATTTGATGATGACGCCAAGTTCGACACCAACATCCAAAAGGCCGCCGGTTTTGGAGATACCGCCGATATTCATAATGTCAAATTCAGCAACGCGGAAAGGTGGAGCGACTTTGTTTTTGACCACCCGAACACGATGACGAGAGCCGATAACAACGTCGCCGTCTTTGATGGTGTCAATTTTGCGGGTGTCGAGTCTGACTGAGGAATAGAATTTGAGGGCCAAACCGCCGGGAGTGGTCTCAGGATTGCCAAACATGACGCCGATTTTCATCCTCAGCTGATTAGTAAAAACGACGACGGTTTTTGACTTGGAGATGGCGCCGGCCAACTTTCTCATGGCCTGACTCATGAGGCGAGCCTGAACACCAATCATGGCATCACCCATCTCGCCTTCGATCTCAGCCCGGGGAACTAAAGCGGCGACAGAGTCAACAGCAATAACATCGACAGCGCCGGAGCGAATCAGGGTTTCGACAATTTCTAGAGCTTGTTCACCGGTATCAGGTTGAGAGATTAGAAGATCGTCCAAATTGACACCAATTGATTCGGCGCGCTGGGGATCAAGGCCGTGTTCGGCGTCAACAAAGGCAACCGTGCCCCCAAGTTTTTGGGCTTCGGCAATAATGTGGAGAGCAAGGGTGGTTTTGCCGGAGGCTTCGGGGCCGTAGATTTCGACAATCCGGCCGCGGGGAACGCCGCCGACACCTAGGGCAAGGTCTAGGGCAATTGAGCCAGTGGGGATAACAGGGATTTTGGTTTTTCCGGCAGACTCCCCCAGTTTCATGATGGCACCTTTGCCGTACTGCTTTTGAATCTGGTCAACGGCGACTTTAATTGCCTGAAGTTTTTGATCTTGGGCCATAATTTCTTCCTGTCCTGAGCAGATTAAGAAGTTTTGGGCGGTTTTATTTTGGCATAAATTTTGTTAAAATACAAGTATTCCGGGGTGTGGCGCCGCGCCCGCCAGCGCAAGCCGCAGGCGTTGCGGGCAAGGCGATACGACACGGGGTGTGGCGCAGTTGGCTAGCGCGCGCGCATGGGGTGCGTGAGGTCAGGGGTTCAAGTCCCCTCACCCCGACAGAAGATAAATTCTTAAGTTAGAGGTTCGAGTCCTATTGGGGGAGCCAGTCGGAACTTAATAGACCCAAGTTAGCTTAATTTAACTTCAGGTAAAATTTAGCCTTAAATCGCCTCTAATAGAATCCCTCTCTCTCCTGTTCAGAAGCTGACTAATAAAGCAGTTCTCTTCGAAGACGGTAGTAAAGATTGTCCCGAATTCTTTCTTTTGATCCTTCAAATAGTCGTTGTCCTTGGGACGTTTGCAACATGGTTTGGATTTCTGGCCAGAAAAGCCAGGCCTGGACCAGAGAACCGGCTAAAAGGAGAATTGATAAAAACTTGGTAACAGAGCCCCAGGTGTATCTTAACAACAAAAGGGAAAAGATAATCAAGATTATGACTGATAAAAAGATAACCGGATCAACAGTAGCGGGGACAGGGACGGGTAGGAGCTCAAGCAGCGGTTTTGGGTCAAAAGGAAAGGGGTAGAGTTTGGAAGCGTGTAAGAATTGAAAAACTAAAACGACACTGGTTAAAAATGAGAGAGGTTTGGTGTTTTTCTTGCCTTCGGTGCGGATGAATTCGTAAATTGCTACGGGAAGCAGCCCTAAAGAAAAGAGGTAAAATTTTGAGAGAAGAAAGCCTAAGAGGTAAAGAACAGCTCCCCAGACAAAGATAAAGATAATTATTTGGTTTTTTAATATTTTCATCTTTTAAACTTAAGATAATCGTAAAAAACTTAAACAAGTAAGTCAACAAGTTTGTGATAAAATACAAATATGAAGCTGAGTGGAAAAGTGGCGGTGGCTACTGGCGCAAGTGGTGGGATTGGTAAGCAGACTGCTTTGAAACTTGCAGATCGAGGCGTTAGTCTAGCTCTTGTTAGTAGGAGCAAAGAGGGGCTTAAGAAAAGATTTGGCTTCATGAGGTGAGAGTTGAGTATTAAGAATATTCTTTACTTTTTTTAGCGATAAAAAGAAGCATGTGAGAGAAGATAAGACGGGAGGGATAGGTTTGAAGAATTTTTTTGATGAAGAAAAAGAGGTGGTTTTTCCAGAGCTTGGTCTTGGTCTTTTTTGATCTTGGTCTTAAGCTTTTGTAAAGTTTTGAGGTTAGTTTGGGAAAAAGTTCTTGTTTGATGCCTATGTAGGAATCAAGGGGAATAACTTTTATTATTTTGAAGTTTTGGTTTTTAAGTTTTTTGGAGAATTCGTGGTTGCTAAATGCATATTGGTAGAAATATCCTTTCTTAGGATAGAGTCCGAGGGAGTTTTTAATAATTCTTACTGGGTTGTAATAAGGAACAGAGCAGAAAAATAATCCTTCATTTTTTAGGAGTTTCTTGATTTCTTCTAGAGTTTGGTTAAGTTTTTTTTGAGATTCAAAGTGCTCTAAAACCCCCAGACAGATTATGGCGTTGAAAGATTCTTTTTTAAAGGGCGAGGTTAACAAATCGGCAGCTTTCAAGTTTAATTTTGGATAGGCTTTTTTGGTTGTTTTAATTGTTTTTCTGGCGTTATCAATGCCGATAATATTAAAGCCTTTTTGAGTAAGAGTAAAAACCCAGTGCCCAGGGCCGCAGCCGGCTTCTAAGATTTTACCCTTTTGAGGGAGATGTTTGAGGAAAATGGGCAAAAGAGGAGATTGATCAGTTTGAGAAAAAAAATCTTTGATTTTTTGAGTTTGCCAATGTTTTTCCCAAAAGTTTTGGGTAGCTTTTTGGCCGTAGATTTTTAAAGCCATTGAAAATTATCTCTTCGGAGATTGCTTTTTCCTCCTCGCCCACCTAACCTTATCGTTCGCCTTTTGGGTTCTATTCGAACACGGCTCACGGAGCGGTTTAAGGCGGACTGCGACGCAAAAATGTTATCTTTTAGGACTTTGTTTTTTGCGTCTTGCTTTCCCTCCGGTGCCGACCATGCGCTTTTGTTTTTTGCGGGAATCGCGGGTTAGGAGGCCTCGTTTTTTTAGGATGGGTCGAAATTGTTCGGGGTCGGCCTTGACCAGGGCCCGCGAGAGACTATGAATAACAGCCCCCAGTTGGCCGTTTTTGCCTGAACCTTTAACTTTAATGGTGGCAGAGTACTTTTGGAGAGTATTGGTAGTGCGAAAAGGCTCGGTGTAAAGAACTTTGTTGACTTCGCCAGGAAAGTAATCTTGAATTGGTTTTCCGTTGACAAGAAGGGGTCCTTTTTTTTTATAAAGCCTGATTTTGGCAGTGGCTCTTTTGCGCCGGCCGACAGCCCAAATGTATTTTTTGGACTGGGGTTTTTCCTTTGATTTTTTTTCTTTTGTTTGGAGTCTTTTAGTGGTGGGTTTTTTTGGTTTTCTTGGCATCTTATTTTTTACTCTTTTTTGAGGTAAATTTATCTTGATAAGGATGTTTGTCGTCTACAAAAACCTTCAGACGAGCAATCATTTTTTTTCTTAATTTGTTTTTGGGCAGCATACCTTTGACGGCGTGGAGGATAATTTTTCTTGGATCTTTTTTATAAAGCTGCTCGAAGGTTAATTCTTTGAATCCTCCTGGATAACCACTGTGATGATAGTAAATTTTTTGAGATCTTTTGCGGCCGGTGACAGTGATGTCTTTAGCGTTGATGGCAACGACAAAATCGCCGCAATCAAGATGACGAACAAAGTGGGGTTTGGTCTTGCCCATGAGTTTCCCAGCAATCTGGGTTGAAACACGACCCAAAACTTTGTTTTTGAGGTCGATAAGGTGCCAGTGGCGGCTGATTTGAGATGCTTTGGTGGCGGTTACTGACATGGGTCTTTAAGTTTTTTTTCCTTCGACAGGCTTCCCTCGGCCTGGCTTCCCTCGGCCTGGAGCTTTTTTTTCAACAAGTTCTATTTTGACCATTTGAGCATTGTCGCCGCGGCGCTGGTCAAGTCTTATAATTCTGGTAAAACCTCCCGGTCTTTGCTTGAATCGTGGGGCAAGATCGTCAACGATTTTTTTAGTGGCCTTTTTGTTTTGGAGAAAAGCGGCAATCTGCCGATGACTATGAAGGGTTTGGACTTTGGCCTTGGTGATGAGTTTGTCAACTAGGGGAACAACAGCCTTTGCTTTAGGAAGAGTTGTTTTTATCTCCTCCAGCAGGATAAGACTTGTGACGAGGTTTTTGAAAAGCGCCTTTCTATGTTTTAGATTTCTATTTAATTTTTTGCCAGATTTTCGGTGTCGCATTTCTCAAGAAACTTTTTTTATTTTAGAGTGATATCTTTCTCCATAAGAGCGGCTTCAATAATTTTGATTGATTTGGCTCCGAGATTTTTAACTTTTTGAATTTGAGCCTTGCTTGAGGAGGCTAGGTCTTTAACCGTATTGTAATTGGCCTTCCTTAGACTGTTAACAATTCGGGTGGGAAAACCAAGCTCTTCGATAGTAAGTTCTAAATTTTTGTTCACAAGAACTGTGTCTTTGACTTTGGGTTCTTTAATTTTTCGAGGCTTATAGATTTGAGTAAAGTAAGAGCTTAAAATCTTGGCTGCTTCAAGAACAGCTTTTTTGGGTTCCTTAGTGCCGTCGGTCCAAACCTCTAAGATTACCTTGTCATAATTGGTCATTCTCCCTACGCGAGTGGCTTCAACTTTGTAATTTACCCTGATAATAGGGCTAAAAGTGGCATCGATAGAGATCTCCCCAAGAACGGAGCTTTTTCTTTCTTCTGCGGGCGAATAACCTAGACCTCCTTCAACAAACATCTCCATGTCAATCTTCGATTTTTTATCTGCTAGATGGCCGAGGACGAGATCTTTATTGACTATCTCGATGCTGGGCGGGGTTTTAATTTTGGCAGCGGTGATCTTGCCGGGCCCATTGGCGTTGAGGGTAATCTTTGTTTTTTTACTTTGCGAGCTTTTTAGCCTTATTTGTTTTAGATTAAGAATGAGTTCAGTAATATCTTCTTTAAGCCCTTTAAGTTGGGAAAATTGATGTCTAACCCCTTTAATCTTAATCATGGTAACGGCAAACCCTGGAAGGGAAGTTAAAAGAACTCGACGAAGAGAATTGCCGAGAGTGTGGCCATATCCTTCTTCTATGGGTTCTAAGATAAATAAACCATAATCTTGAGATCTCTTTTGGATTTTAATTTTGAATTTAGGAACGAGCATACTTTATCCTCCTTTTTAGCGTGAGTAATATTCAATAACTAATTGCTCATTGATATCGGGGGGGAAATCTTGCTTTCCGGGCTCGGTGAGAACTTTACCGACAGGACCTTTTTTTTGCAACCAACTAGGTGTTTTTACTTCCTCTTTGAGAGCCTTTTTAACAAGATTAAAGCTCAAGGCTTTAGAGGTTAGAGTAATGATGTCGTCTTTTTTTGTTTGATAGGAGGGGATGTTAACCTTGCGGTTGTTGACAATAATATGTCCGTGGTTTACAAGTTGTCGCGCATGAGTGCGGGAGAGAGTAAAGCCTAACCGATAGACAATGTTGTCGAGGCGCATTTCTAATAACTTGAGGAGTTCTTTCCCCTTGCCCCTTTTTTTCTTGACGGCTTTTTTATAATATTTAACAAATTGTTTTTCTAAGACTGAATAGAGTCTTTTTAGTTTTTGTTTTTCTCTAAGCTGGATGCCAAATTCAGAGAGAGTTCTTCTTCTTTTGGCGCCATGGTGGCCCGGAGGAACAGCCCCCTTTCTTTCAATGGGACAGCGGGGAGAAAGGCATCTTTCCCCTTTTAAAAATAGTTTTGTGCCTTCTCGGCGACAAATTTTACATTTGGCGTCAGTATAACGAGCCATGTTTTTTAAACTCTCCTTCTCTTTTTGGGTCGGCAGCCATTATGAGGAATGGGAGTAACATCAGCGATGAGGCTAATTTTGAAACCCTGAGCTTTGAGGACGCGGAGGGCAGCGTCTCTCCCCGGACCTGGTCCTTTAATATAAATTTCAACTTCTCTAACGCCGGAGTTTTTAGCTTTTCTGGCAGCATTGGTGATGGTCGTGGTGGCGGCAAAGGGGGGGTCGATTTACGAGCGCCCTTAAAGCCAGAAGAACCGGATGATTCCCAACAAAGAACATTTCCTTTTGAGTCGGTAACAGAAACAAAAGTGTTGTTGAAGGTGGCCTTGATATAGAATTTACCCTTTGAGATGAGGGGGGGTTGTTTTTGTCTTTTTTTGCTTTTTTTGACGACCATGGGAATTATTTAGAATTTTTTATTTTTCTTTGGCTTTTTTGGCAACTTCAAGCCTGGCGAGTGCTTTTTTCCTTAAGGCACCGATAGTAACTCGTTTGCCTCTTTTGGTTCGAGCATTTGACCGAGTTCGTTGGCCTCGGACAGGCAGGTTCTGAGAATGGCGAACACCTCGGTAACTGCCGATATCCTTGAGTCTTTTGATTTCCTCCTGGATTTTTTTCCTTAAGGTTCCTTCTGTGGGATAAGTGTCAATAATTTTTTGAAGCCTGGAAACCTCATCGGGAGTTAAATCTTTGGCTCTTTTAACAGGGTCGACCTTGGCCTTTGATAAGATATCAGTCGCTGATTTTCTCCCTATTCCATAGATGTAGGTTAAGGCGATTTTAACTGTCTTTTCTGATGGGATTTCGGCTCCGGAAATTCGTGGCACCTTTTACTCCTTTTTTATCCTTGTCTTTGTTTGTGGCGAGGGTTTTCACAAACAACATACACCCGCCTTCGACGTCTAACGATTTTACATTTCTTACATTGTTTTTTGACTGAGGCTTGAACTTTCATAAATTAAGGACTACTTTAACCGGTAAACGATTCTGCCTCTTTTTTCATCATAGGGGGTCAGTTCCACTTTGACTCTGTCTCCAGGCAAAACTCGGATTCGATACAGTCTCATCTTGCCGGCAAGATGGCATAAAAGCATTCTGCCGTCATCGAGTTTAACTCGAAAAAGAGTATTGGGCAGGCTTTCGGTGATTATTCCTTCTGCTTGGGTGACTCCCTTCTTAGGGGGCAAAATTAATAATTAGTTTAAATTGGGGTTTTAGACTAATTCCTCTTACAGGTTAACTTTTTAATTATGCTTAATTATAGTTCACTTCGTCGCGTTTGCCGCGATTTCGCTTCGTATAATCTCACTATCGCTCAATTATATCAAAGGTCAGGGTGATAAACAAGGCTAGATTATATGCCTTTCGTTAGGATTATAGGGTCTTTTTTGGTGATGGCAATGGTGTGTTCAAAAAGGGCGGAGAGACTGTTATTCTTGGTTTTAACAGTCCAGCGATTATCTTTGTCTTTAAAACAGACATCGGCATTTTTCTGAGCATAAATTACCTCAACGGCTAAGGTCATTCCTGTCTTTAATCTGGGCGTGTCTTCTGCTTTGATATTAGACGAAAGAAAACAGGGAATAGATGGGGGCTCATGGAGTTTTTTTCCTATTCCGTGGCCAGTGAGACTTTTGACGGGTTGATATTGATTTTTATAAAGAGTGCTTTGGATCGCTTTGCTTAGGTGACCAATCCTGTTGCCAGGAAGGGCTTTTTTTATAGCATTTTTAAGAGCGATTCTGCCCGCCTTTAAAAACCTGCGCTTTTCGCTGTCTTGGTTACCGACTAAAATCGTCCACGCGTGATCGGTATGAAGTCCTTTGTATAAAATGCCAATGTCAATGCTTAAGAGATCTCCATTTTTTAAAATATAGCGGCCGGGAAGACCATGAACGACCTCTTCGTTGATGGTAATACAAGTTGAGTGTTGATAGTTTCTAACGGTTTTGAAGGAAGGATAGCTCTGATGTTTTTCAATGAGAGACTGGGCGAGGCAGTCTAGGTCTTTTGTTTTAACACCAGGTTTGGCGGTATTTAATACTTCCCGTAAAATTTTAGCAAGGATTTTGCCTCCTTGGCGCATCTTAAAAATTTGGTGGGTGGTTTTGAGAGGAATTTGTCTAGTCAAGGGAAGTGAGGATGTCTTTAAAAATTACCTTAATGGGTCTTTCGCCGTCGATGATTGTCAAGAGGCCAAGTTTTTTAAAGTAATTCAAGATTGATTTTTGGGATTTTTTGTAGTGTTTTAGCCTTTTTTTAATTCTCTCGGGAGAATCATGAAGTTCACCGTTTTCAAGTCTTCTTTTTCTTTTGAGAAGTCTTTTTAAAGACTCTTTTTTGCCGACTTTAATATAAAAAACCTTGCTGATTTTATGGCCATATTTGTGAAGTTTTCTCTCAAGAAAACCTACTTGAGGGATATTACGAGGGAAGCCGTCCATTACCCAGCCTTTTTGAACATCGGGTTTTTTAAGTCTTTTTTTCCAAAGAACAAACATTTCACTGTTGGGAACATAATGACCTGTTTCCAATCCGTGACGACAGGCTTTTCCAATCAGCCCCTTATCTTTTTGGGCCGCTTCTCTGACTAGGTCGCCAGAGATTAGAAGAGGAATTTTGAGTTTTTTGGCCAAGAGCCTGGCTTGGGTGGTTTTTCCTGATCCCTCAGGACCGTAAATTATATAAAACAAATTAATCTCCTTTCATTCTTTTAGAAAGCCGTCGTAGCTGCGCATGATTAATTGAGCTTCGAGGGCTTTGGTGGTCTCCAAAACAACAGAAACAACAATGAGAATCCCGGTGCCACCAATCATCATGGTAGTAATGCCAGTTAGAGAACGCGCAATTGAAGGAAGAATGGCAACAAGACCCAAGAAAACAGCTCCGGCCAGAGTGATTCTGGTTAAAATTTTGTTTAAATAATCGGCAGTTGGTTGACCGGGTCGAATTCCGGGGATGAAGCCACCATGTTTTTTTATTTCCTCGGAAATTTTTTGCGGATTGAAGGTAACGGCGGTATAGAAATAAGTAAAAGCAATCACCAGTAAAAAGTAAGACAGGTTGTAAATAAGCCCACCTGGATCAAAGGCCTGTGTCAAGGCTCGGGCCAGACTTGAAACTAGGGGGTTAGGGACTTGTTCTAAAAAACGGCCAATCATGGAAGGGAGAAGAATTAAAGAAACGGCAAAAATAATGGGAATAACGCCTGCCTGATTGATTCTTAGGGGCAAATGGGTTGATTGCCCGGCGTACATCCGATTGCCCCTGATTCTTTTGGCATATTGAACGGTGATTTTCCGAGCGGCTTGATCGACGATGACAATGGCGACAATGACGGTTAAGCTCATGGTAATAAAAACAAAAAGGTTAAAGACGCTAGATGCTTGGGTGGTGGCAATTGTTTGGGCAATTGAGATAGGGTAACGACCGACAATTCCGGCAAAAATCAACAGGGAAATACCATTACCAATGCCGTTTTCTGAAATCAACTCACCAAACCACATCAGAAGAAGAGTGCCGGTGGTCATGGTAGAAATCAAAGCAATGAGTCTTAGGGGAGAAACGGCGCTGGCAATGCCTTGATTTTTTAAAAGAACATACATGCCGGCAGATTGAAAGGCGGCCAGGGGAACGGTTAAAAGCCGGGTGTATTGATTTATTTTTTCTCGTCCATATTCGCCTTCTTTTGATAATTCTTCAAGCTGTGGAAAAACCATAGTTAAAAGTTGAAAGATAATTGAGGCGTTGATGTAGGGGTTTAACCCTAAAGCCATGATGGAAAAATTGGCTAAAGTACCGCCGGAGAAAATATCTAGTAGGCTTAGAAGCTGATTTTGAGCAAAAAGTTGTCGAAGGGCATTGACATTGACGCCGGGAACGGGGATATGAGCAATCAGGCGAAAGACAACGAGCATGCCGGCAGTGAAGAGAATCTTCTTGCGTAAATCTGGGATTTTGAAAGCATTTAATATCGGTTCGATAAAGCGGTTTAGGGCGGCCATTTTTTACTTTTTGGATTTGGTTTTGATGGTTTTTGGTTTTTTGGAGACTTTTTGGGTTTCCTTGACTTTACCCCCGGCTTTTTCAATTTTCTTTCGGGCTGATTGGNNAATTTCCGTCTCCTAATATTTTAACACCAAATTTTTGAGCCTCATTTTTCTTGACAATGTTCTTTTTGACCAGGGCTTTAAGGTCGACTGTTTGTTCTGAAGAAAAGAGGTTTAAATATTTAAGATTAACCACCAGAGGCTTTGTTTTAGGCTTCAGTTTGCCTTTGCCGCGCCTTAAAGGAAGCCTTTTTAAGAGCGATTTTTTAATTTTGGTGCCTTCAAAAAGGAGAGGAACTTTACCTCTGACTTTGAGGCCTTTTGCGCCTCGGCCGACAGTGTGGCCGCCCTTACCAGAACCATAGCCTCGACCAAGGCGTTTTTTCTTAGGATCGGTTGTCTTAGGTATTTTATTTAGTTTCATAGATTCTGATGTTTATTTTGGAATTGATTGCAGTTTCCCTAGGGCCTCAAGGGCGGCATAGACATTTGAGGCTTTGTTTCTGGTGCCTAAAACTTTGGAAACAATGTTTTTGATGCCGGCCGCCTCAACTACGGAACGAACGGCGCCGCCAGCAATAACTCCAGTCCCTTCTGGGGCTGGTTTGAGTAGAATTTTAGCAGCGCCCTTTTTTAAAAAGATCTGATGAGGAATTGTTGAGCCCTTGAGAGGAACAGAAATTAAGTGTTTTTTAGCTCGAGCAGTTGCTTTTTGGATGGCGGAGGCGACATCGGGGGCTTGACCCAGGCCAACCCCTACTTTTCCTTTCTGATTGCCAACAACCGTGAGAACAGAAAAGCCAATTCTGTTGCCTCCTTTTGTCTTTTTGGAAACGCGGTTGACTTGAATTACTTTTTCTTCAAATTCCTTTGGTTCTTTTTTTAGGTTTTGATTGATATAAATCATTTTTTTAAAACTTTAAACCGTCTTTTCTAGCGGCTTCGGCTAACGCCTTTACTCGCCCGTGATATTTAAATGGACCACGGTCAAAAACAACTTTTTTGATGCCGATTTTGAGTGCCTTTTGAGCAATGGCCCTGCCTACTTCCTTGGCCCTATCAGACTTGGTCTTTGAATCATTCTTTGATTTTGTCTTTTGTTTGGAGATCAAGTCCTTTTCGCTGGCAGCCACCAGTGTTTGGCCTTTTTGGTCATTAATTATTTGAGCGTAGATGAATTTATTGGCACGGAAAACTGAAAGTCTTGGCTTTTTAAGAGTACCAAGAATTCTTGAGCGAACTTTAATTTTTCTCTTTTGGCGTCTTTTTTCTTTTGACTTGGTCATTTTATCTTAAGAATTTTTATGAGGGTGCGCCTGTAGCGGCGGCGGCCCCGATCTTGGCAGCTTTTCCTGGTTTTTTTCGAATTCTTTCGCCTTGATAGCGAATACCTTTCCCTTTATAGGGGTCTGGCTTTTTTAGACTCCTTAAATAGGCGGCGATTTGACCAACTTGGGCTTTGTCCGGCCCGCTGATGACAATTTTATCTTTTCCTTGAACTTCGAATTTAATGTTCTCGGGTTGGGAAATATTGATGGGATGAGAGAAGCCAAGTCTCAAGATCAAATTTTGACCTTCAAGGGTGGCTTTGAAACCTGTGCCGTGAATTTCAAGGACTTTCTTCCAGCCTTTAGTGACGCCGTGAATCATGTTGGCAATGAGTGTTCTGGTTAGACCATGGAGAGATTTGGAAAACTTATCGTCGTCTTTTCTTTTGACCAAAAGTGAGTCCTCAAGTCTTTCGAGAGTGATTTTGGGGTTTATTTTTAATTTCAGATCCCCTTTTGGTCCGACGACTGAGATTTCCTTCGGCGTCAGCTTAAGGGTAACATCTTGGGGTATTTCGATTGGTTTTTGGCCTATTCTAGACATAAAATTAATGTTAAAAGACCTCGCAGATGATTTCGCCGCCAAGATTTTTCTTGCGGGCCTGAGTATTGGCGAGTAACCCTTGAGAGGTGGAAATAATGGAAATCCCTAAATCTCCTAAAACAGGAGAAATCTTTTTGGCGGGGCAGTAAATCCGACAGCCGGGTTTTGAAATTCTTTTGATAGTGGTAATGGCTGGCTTTTTGTCATGATATTTAAGTAAAAGTAAGATTTTCCTTTTGTCAGCGGTGCGCTTAATAGAGGCAAGGTAGCCTTCCTCTTTCAAGATTTTGGCGATTTGATAGTTTATCTTTGAATTGGTTACCTTGACGTCTTTGCGCCGAGCAAGGTAGGCATTTCTGATGCAGGTCAACATGTTGGCAATTGGATCAATGCTCATGTTTATTCCTTTCAAGAGGCTTTAGTGACGCCAGGCAGTTCGCCTTTGTGGGCCAGTTCGCGAAAACAGAGACGACAAAGGCCGAATTGGCGAAGATAGCTGCGTGACCGGCCACAAAGTTGACAGCGATTTTTTTGACGCGTTGAGTATTTAGATTTTTTGTTAGCTTTGATAATCTTTGATTTTTTGGCCATATTATTTCTCAAGAGGTAAGCCTAACCGGGTAAGTAGTTTTTTTGATTTTTGCTTATCTTTGGTGCTAGTGACTAAAGTAATCTCTAGACCTCGTGACCGGTCAATTTTACCAAAATCTGCCTCGGGAAAAACAGTGAGATCTTTAAGGCCTAAGGTATAATTCCCGTTGAGATCGAAGGAGTCTTTTTTTACTCCTTGAAAATCTCTCACACGAGGTAAAATAATTTTGAAAAGCTTTTCTAAAAAGACAAACATTTTTTTTCCTCGTAAGGTGACCATTAGGCCTACGGGCAGTCCTTTTCTTAGTTTGAATTCAGCAATGGCTTTTTTGGCAGGACAAACCTTTGGTTTCTGGCCGGTGATGGCCGTAAGAGTGAGGGTTGTATTTTCCAGCAGGTCTTTGTTTTGAGCAGCCTCCCCGATAC
>JABAOC010003439.1_pt2 | contig 16045 bp, 9 predicted proteins | sample 7062161 | NCBI WGS metagenome assembly JABAOC01 (sample SAMN14538625, study PRJNA623070) | marine sediment metagenome | biome: marine biome [ENVO:00000428]; feature: marine pelagic biome [ENVO:01000023]; material: deep marine sediment [ENVO:00002113] | place: India: Gulf of Khambhat ... | reverse complement strand
CTGTCCTCCTTTCGTGGCAGGAAGCCGGTCTTCCTGATCTTCAGCAGTTATACCTGACCGCCCTTTCGGTCCCGTGCCGGGGCCATTGAGAGCCTGTATACGTCGTACAAGGACAGGGCCGAATTCTTCCTGGTGTACATCTCGGAGGCCCACCCGAACCTCTTGAAGGATGATGGGTCGGGCGGTCCGGCCACAGTGCCAAGGACCATCGAAGAGCGGGCAATCCTGGCCACGCGGTGCGTTGCCGAGATGAAGTTGTCGCTGCCCGTGGTGCTCGATTCGATAGACGGCGTCGCCGAAAAGGCCTACGAGGGTCGCCCCGTCCGCGTCTGCATCGTGGGTCGTGACGGCAAACTGGCATACGACAGCGGCCGCGGACCTCGAAACCTCGACATAGAGGAAGCACAGAAAGCCCTGAAGCGAATCCTCGCGGTCGATCAACCCGAACAACCCGAGCCTGCCCCTCCAGACACACCCCGTCCCTGAGAGCCTCTGACAGAATGAACATACGCCCGGGGACCGCTCCGGCGGCCCCGATCGGCGCGGGTTTGTCACCCCTGCACGGGCAGGGGTCCAGCCGACTCGCGAACGGTGAATGTGCCCATGCTTGGGCACAAGCTCATGTGCAAGGCGGCTGGCTTCCCGCCTGCGGGAATGACAGAGTCGTGGCAGCCGGCTCCGCTTTCACAGGAGCAACGACTGAGTGCCCGGGCAATACTCATTCTGTATAGGGGCCCTAAGCGATGCGATGCCGGCCATGACCGAGGACTTTGTGCCTCCGGGTGGCAGCGTCAAGCGCAGCTTGGCGATGGCGTCTCTATCCGACCCAGCACCGTCGGCGCACTCCGCAGGCTCCGCGTGCCGGTACCACCCGTCTGGCCCCAGAGACCTTCAGTCGCAATGCCTATCATAGCTTCTACCGATAGCGGGCCACGACCTCCTGGCGGCCCTTGACAGTGCCCGGCAGGATGATCCACTCCTTTTCCCGGTTAAACTCTTCGTACGGCCGTCCGTTCAAAAGGACACTTTGGAGAGGCTTGCTCTGCGGATGGCGGATGCGAAGATAAATGGCCCGGGCCTGGTTGCGCGCGGGTGGATCGAAGACAACCATGATTTTCCCGTCGGCCGCATGCGACTCGCACTGCATGGAAAGCGGGCCGAAGCGCGACGCTGCTCGTTGAATCCCAATTTTGGTTCCATCCGTGAGCCAGTAGCGTGGGATGGCCTGCCCAAGGTAGAGGTCGTCGCCCCGCTCGTTCACGAACATCAGTCGCAGCCAGTACGTGGACTGGGCCTCGTCGGAGGTCTTGAAGTGGTCACCTGCGGGGTAACCCAACTCGGGCAGGGAGTGCTCGTTGCACATGCGTATCTCGGGATAGAATGCGGATGCGAAACTGTTGAAATACGCCCGGACGTAATGCTTGATATCGTCGCGCCACAGGTACGGCAGCGGACCGTCGAGCAGGTTCGCCTGCATGGAGAACCCGCCGCGCGAGAACCAGAAGGCATCGTAAGCGGGTATCGCGTAGCCGTAACGGTCCGAGATGTAGAGGTTGTCTTCGTAGTCCTTGAGAATCCACTTCGTCTCGGGTGCCTCCGGGGCCAGTAGGCCGTAGGCGGGCAGGAACAAGGAGCCCTCCAGCGTTTCCCGCAGCCAGCCGTGGGCCCGGCCCCGCTCGTAGAGGCGCGAGGGGATCTTCGGAACGTAGGTCCCGTCCCGCAACCGCACTACCGGGCAGAGAATCCGCGCTTCCGTGATGCCGCGCATGAAGTCGTCATAATAGGCGCGGGCCTTTTGTTGCAGGCGCTTGCCCTCGGGATGACCGGAATCGGCCAGGGCATCGGCCAACGCGCGAAGACCCCATACCGTGGCGCTGTTGGTCGCGAGCCAGTACCAGTAGTCCGTCACGTCCTCCAGCGAGCCCGTCGGCAGCCAGCCGTACTCCAGCGGCTTGCTCCCATCCGCGTTGGCAGCCATCGTCGCCTGCCGCTCTCGAATGACCCATTCGCAGGCCCTGACCAAACCCGGGGCCACCCGGCCCATCCACTCGCGGTCACGGGTGAGCCACCAGTGCTGGGCCATGCCCCACATGACGTAGCCGTGACTCTTGTTGTAGCCGCCCGTCTCGTGGCCGCCGGCCCCATAAAACTGGCCTTCGGCGCTCGTGAAGTTGCCCGGCATGGAGACCGTGCCCTGATAGTGCAGGAAGGCGTCGTAGTTCTGCCGGGCCTGCTTATGGTAGCCCCGCCGGTCCAGGTCGCTGATCATCATCACCGACTCGTTCGGGTAAACGCCATAGTGGAACGTGCCGACATGTGCGTGGAGATAGTCGGTATCGAGCTCCTTGAAGCAGTTGACCAGGAGATGCCGCAGGTGGGACTTGTAGAAGTCATTGAGCCACGGCTCGGGGGTCTCAATCTGCGTGCCCTGGGCCGTCAGGTCACGCCAAAAGGAACAGACGCGGTCTACCTCCGTGTCAAAATTCAGGACCCTGACCTGTTCGATCTCATCATCGGCTTGCAGCGTGACGGAGGGAATCGCTATATGAAGGAGCCTGTTCTGGCCCGGTTTCAGGTCGGCGGTCCACGTCACGACCTGGTCCCGCTGCGCGAGCCCCCCCTGCCCGTCCGGGCTCACAAGGAATCGCAAACGCTCGCCCGCGTCGCTGACGGCCAGGACACGTTCTCCTTGGAGGGCAAGCTTCTCGTTGCGGCCGGCATTCGAGCCGAATCGTATCGCGGCCGCACCCTCCTGCGAACCGGATACGTTGGCTACCCGGACCTGCATGAGCAGGACGGTGGGCGTATCCAGTCCGACTCCGTTCAGGTCGGCCACGGCGGCCGTCAGCACGGTCATCTGCTCGTAATAGATGGGGCCATCCTGCCACCACGTGCGCAGCACGGGCAGGTAGCCGTCCCGCAGCTCCCGTCCACCGCGCAGTTCCGCACGGGGAAAACCGCAGGAAATCCGCAACCGCTCACCGTCCCAGAGCTTGCGGTCGCTATCGCGCGGGCTTCGCTGGACGTTGAACCAACGTCCGACCGAAGTCACCTCGATCTCGCCGTTCGGATGCTGGCGCATCGTATTGCGATCGCCCGGCAGGCCGTGCACGAACCATAACGGACGCTTCAGGGGCATGTCGTTCCAGGCACGAGACAGCGTCTGCTCGTCACCGGCGGCAACACGGTCGTAGACCGTTCGGCCGCTGTACTCCCGTCGCAGCGCCTCCCGGTAGGCGTCAAGAGAGATGTCATCATCGGCGTTCGTCACGAGCACGCGCAGATCATCCACCAGGATGCGGTCGCCCTGTGCGACCTCATCGGCCGCAAAGGAAAACGGCCTCGTATTCGAGCGTACTGTAACAATCGTCCGATCGTAGCGACCGTCGATCGGATCGCCCGCGGTGATGAGGTCGGCCTCGATATTGCCGGTCCCGGCCTCATTCAAGAGCCAGGCGAGATCGGGTTTGACCGTAACAGAACCGCCTCCCCCAGGCCGAACTGCCGTGACACGGCCGTTGTAGACCTCCAGCCGGCCGGATTCCCGCGTGCCTGCTGTGAAGGCCTTCTCCTGCGGCGCACCGAACTGAATCCGCACGCCAAGAGGTTTGCAGACCGATTCGCTGAAGACTCGCAGACGCAACGGCGCGGACAGTTGCTTCTCGGAGACAACACGGATGGCAAGCGTCTTGCGGTACATGACCCCTTCACCGCTGAATCTGGGAATCTCCTCAGAGGAAGTCGCGACGAAGGTGAACTCGTATCCATTGGCAAGCTGCTTGACCTGTCCCTTCGCGGTGACCCACCGGCCGTTCGTCCAGTCGTCCATGGCGTCCCAGCCGACGCCGCCGGCGCCGCGCTCGACCAGCAGCGGGTCGGCCTTACCATCCCAGACCCTGTGCCAGTATTGCAGCCGGATCTGCGACGACACCGGCAAGGCCTGCTTGCGGTCGAACTCAACAACGACGCGCCGGACCTTGCGCGGCTCGGCCCAGCGGAGGCTGTGGGCCGTGCCGTTATCTTCGGTGGTCCGAACGCCGAACGGCGCGATATCGAACGGGGCGCCGGGAGCATACTCCGGCATCGGCGCACCGGCGTTGACTTCCGCGTGAATCAAGAGCACAAACAAGGACGCATGTACGAGAACGCTTTTCATTTGCCTGACCCTTTCTCGATGTCGTTGCCGATCCTGCTTTGACGGGATGACCGGTACCATACTACCGATTTATGTCACCTTATCAAGGCCGCAAGCAGCCAGGGCAATTGCACGTGGGCATGCCATATCCTATGATAGAGCGGTGCGTGGTACGCACCCTGCGAATGACGCATGGCCTGTGCCATGTAGGGTGCGTACCACGCACCGTCTTCATCTTGCGAACCTTGCGGCTCTCTGCTACCTTATGGCGCAAGGATTTGCCAAGGAGGTAACGCTATGGCTGACAGATTCATCAGTTCCCGGTTGATTGTCGCCCTGCTGCTGTGCATCACAGTCGTTTCAAGCCATGGAAATGTATCCGACTGCCGTGCATCTACCGGCAAGAGAAAGATCGTTTTCGTGCCCGGCCGTCAGAGCCACGGGTGGAGCGGCCACGCCTACACCGCCGACTGCAAGCTGCTGGCCCGCATCCTCAATGAGAACGTGCCGGCGGTGCAGGCAATCGTGATCGAGGGTGGCTGGCCCAGCGATTTGCGCACATTCGAAGGGGCCGCCGCCATCGTCATCGCCTGCGACGGTAATGGCCTGCTCGGCCGGGAGTCCAACTGGAAGGCCCTGGACGACTTTGCCAAGAGGGGCGTGGGGATCGGCTTCTTGCACTACGCTCTGGACCCGGGAAAGGAATACGGAAAGTACCTGCTCGACTGGATCGGCGGTTATTACGAACAACACTGGTCGGTCAACCCGTCGTGGCGGGCCGAGTTCAAAAGCCTGCCGGAGCATCCGATCACGCGGGGCGTCAAACCGTTCACCGTCCGCGATGAATGGTACTATCACATGCGGTTTCGCGAGGGGATGGCCGGCGTGACGCCCATCCTGTCGGTCGTGCCGCCCGAGAACACACGCAAAGGCCCGGACGGCCCGCATAGTGGCAACCCCCATGTCCGCGCGCGGGTCGGCATGCCTGAGCACGTCGCGTGGGCCTACGAGCGGCCGGAGGGCAGCCGGGGCTTCGGCTGCACCGGCGGCCACACGCATTGGGTCTATGCCCAGGACGACTTCCGCAAGCTGATGCTCAACGCTCTGTGCTGGATAGCGAAAGTCGAAGTCCCGCCGGAAGGCGTACCCACCAGAACGCCGACCCCGGAGGAAATGGAGGCCAACCTCCAGGGCGAGCCCCCGCAGGATTGGTCCCCCGACCGGACCAGAGAGATCATTGACCAGATGAATCGGTGACAGTCTCGCCGGGCCTGGGAATCTGTCCGGCGCGTGCAGATATTTGTGAATACTCCTGATATTATTGCTTGACAGATGCCGTGAAACCTCATATGGATGTTCAGAGTTTCAGGATTGACCGGGCGGATTCCGTAGCGTATTCGGATGTTCCCTGTCGCAATTAGTGTAAGGAGACCAGGCGTTATGGCAGCGAAAAAGACGGCAGAGAAAGTGCCTGCAAAGCCAATGACCAAGAGTGAGATCGTGTCGGGAATCGCCGACGCGACCGAACTGACGAAGAAGCAGGTGAACTCGGTGTTCGAGGCGATGGCCGGCCAGATCAAGAGAAGCCTCAGCAGCCGCGGTCCCGGCGCCTACACGGTCCCCGGCCTGATGAAGCTGGTCGTGGTGCGCAAGCCTGCCACCAAGGAGCGCAAAGGGATCAACCCCTTCACCGGCGAGGAGACCGTGTTCAAGGCCAAGCCGGCGCGGAATGTCGTGAAGATTCGACCGTTGCGGAACCTGAAAGAGATGGTCTGACCTTCCGGGTTTTCGATGACTTGCACGGGCCCATGTGGCTCGTCCACCACGTGGGCCCATCTTTCTGCTGCTGGCCGACCAGGAAGAGGGTCTGCTGAGGAGCGGCAAGCCGGCACTGTCCTCTGAGACGGACGGTGTCTCTCTACGAGCCGGTCACACGGTTTCTGAAATACGACATCGGGTCACCGTCAGCTCTCGGCCACGGCGTCCAGGGGCTCGAACTGTGTCCCGAGCACGATACGGCTCTCGACACCGAGCCATCGGTCCAGCACGGTGGCGTAGACCCGGCGAAAGTCCGTGTGGGATTTCAGGGCGCCGCCCTCCAAGTCACTGAGACTGGGGTGTGGCCCGACAAGCCCGCCTTTGGCCCGGCCCCCGACCAGGAACACGGGCGCTGCTGCACCATGGTCCGTACCGCGGCGGCCGTTCTCTTTGACAGTCCGTCCGAATTCGGAGAAGGTCATCAGGAGAACTCGGTCCAGCGTCCGGTCGCGCTCCAGGTCGCCGACGAAAGCCGCCACCGACTCCGCCAGTTGGTGCAGCAGGGCACAATGGTTGCCAAGCTGGTTGGCATGATTGTCAAATCCGCCGATGCCGCCGCCGCCCAACTCGGCGAAGAAAATGCGGACGCCGACATCGGCCCGAATAAGCTGAGCAATCGTACGAAGGTCCCGCGCCAACCCGAATGAAGGGTATTCCGCCGTGCCGGACGTCGACGAGCTCAGCCGAGTCACGGCGGATTCGGCCGCCGTTCGGATTCGCTCGCTCCTGGCACGGGCGTCACGCACGCTGTCACGCAGGAACTCCAGCAGCACATTATCAGTCCGCGCCGAGGTCTGTTCGGCGGCGCGGACACTGTGACTGCGGCTCTCGCGAGAGTGGATGATCAAATCCTGTATCGAGCGAACACAGGGTACGATTGCTCTCTCGGCGTTCACACCAAAGGGCCGGGCAATGGGCCCGACGAATACGGTGGTGACATCCGTTCCCTCAGGGCTCCGGAGACGATCCGCCACCCGTCCCAGCCAGCCCGTCTGACGGAGCCTCCCAATACGTGATTGCGCCTCTGGGACCACCGGCCCGGGCCGGTCCGGGTTCGCGGTGTGCCATGCCCGCATCGCGCGATCGTGGTCCCGGTCGGAGTTCGCATAACCCACGCCCTGAACGATGCCCAGGCGCCCCTGCCGGTACAGCCGCGCGAACGCTTCCATCCTGGGATGAAAGGCCAACTGCGAATCGATCTTGTGCAACTGGTCCGCGGGCAGACGCAGGGTGGTCCGGCTTCGCCCATACTCATCGTCTGCATACGGAACCAAGGTATTCAAGCCGTCGTTGCCGCCAGTGAGTTGCACGACCACGAGGACTGTGTCGCGGCCGCTGTCGCGCGACGGGGCAGCCCTGGCAGGGCCGACCAGGATGTTCGATGCCGTCGGGTCAAGGGACACCAGCGCCGAAGTCCCCAGGGCCGTTCGCAGGAAATCACGGCGCGTCTGTGACATGATGTCTGCTCCTGTGTCTAAGCCAGATAGAATTCCGGCAGGGTCGTCACCGTATGTGCCAGACCGCGCAGGACGGTGCGCCGAGTGTCCTTGCCGTTCTCCGCGGACGCCCGTGCATCGGAAAACAAAGCCTTCCGTACGCCGGGGTCAAGATCGCCCTGCAGAAATAGATCGATCAGGAACTGAGCGGCCGATTCAGTGGTCTGGCAGCCGTGTTTCTGGGCGACCACCCAGGGGTCCAGCGCATCGCCGTAGGGCTCCTCGCCTCCCAGAAGCGCCAGGGAGAGGTTGCAGCGCTTCACGACTGTGGCAGCGTTGATCCAGTAGCGCCCGCCCGGCCAGCCTTCTACGGTGGGCGGACGGCACAAATCCTGACCGAGGTCGGCAACGTCCTGAACCAGATGTGTGGTAGAGACCACCCCCTCCAAGGCTTTCACGATGCCGACCGCGAACTCAACCGGGCCTTTGATCCTTCGTCGGTACGACAGTTGCGAGAAGAACGCGTTGGATCGCAGCATCCTTTCGACCAGTTTCGACACGCTGTAGTCCCTGGCGAGCGACTCTGCCAACGGTGCGAGCAGGGCCGCACCGGGCTCCTGTGTCTCGCTGATCAGACAACGATACAACTCGCGCACCAGCGTCCGCGCGGTCACAGGCTGTGCGAGCACGATTCGGATGACGTCGTCAGCCGAGAACTCGCCGCTACAGCCCAGAATATGTTTGACGCCCTCGTCATGCTCCCGCGCGAGGTAGCGAAGCTTCCCTCTCAATACGAACCAGCCTGTGAAGGCCCGGGCTGCTTCCCGGACGTCGCGTTCTGTGAATTCCCCGGGGCTCAGTGTGAAGGTCTCCATGAGGGGGCGGACAAAACTCTCATTGGGAGCGGCCCTGGGATTCGCATCGGCGCCGAGCCAGGTGAGCAGAGCTGCGTCACGAGACATTGTCTGCAGCAGGGACGCGAAAGAACTCAGGGCATAACGGCGCAGAAGATGGACATGTTCCTGCATCAGGCGGGGATTCTTCACCGCCGCCGCGTTTGTGGCGAAGTAGCCGTGCCAGAAGAGGGTCATCTTCTCCAGCAGCGGCTGCGGGGTGTCCATCATCCGCCGTAGCCACCAGGCGCGCAGTCCGTCAACCGAGCCGCCCGCGACGTCCTCATGTCCGTCATAAGTGCGATTGAAGGCTTCCACGTCCGCCCGCGGCTCAAGCAGTCTGTCTATGGTTCGTTGCGGCCCATCGGCGAGTGCCTGCTGGAGTTGCTTCCAGTCGGCCCCGAATGCCGCCCGCCGGTACAGGTGTGCGGCCAGCGCGAGATTCCAGGGCCGTCGGGTGTCCGGCTCGTACGCCGCCCACGCCCAACCGGGATCGCGCAACTCCTCGGCAGTGGCCAGGCCGATGGGCTCCGGCGGGTGCAAGGTACGTGATTCCCTCGGTTGTACAACCATTTGCGACCGCCTTTCGGTACTAAAGAACCCAAACGAAGAAGCCTAAGAGTCACCCGTTGCTCGTCGCATCTGAGAAAGCGCGTCCGGCCGCCGCGACTCTGTCATTCCTGTGCAGGCAGGAATCCAGACACCGTGCATAGGGCATGGTCCCCGCGCATCAGCACATTCGCTTTTCGCGGGTCGGCTGGACCCCTGCCTGCGCAGGGGTGACAGACCTGCGCTGAACCCGGCAACCGCGTCAATCTCTGGACGTTCGGTCATTCTGTTCGAGGCTCCACTGCTGGGGCAAATTCAGTTTCACGCGCAATTGCATCTGTGTCAGTTCCTCACGCGCGCCGATACTCAACTTGACGTGATCGAGGAACTTCACCAGGGTGATGAGCATATCTATGCCCGCCTCGGCATCCGCCTGGGTCTTACCCTTTTTGACCATGTCCCCGCGCACCAGCGTGTCCCGATTGGCGGCCAGGGCCGAGGCGGCGCCGGCGCCGTCGATCTCGAGCATGCTGTGAGTCCGGGCTATCGGCTTGACCGGCTGATCGGTCTTACGCCCCACGGCATCGATTAAGTCCCGCGCCAGACTCTCGGTCGAGCTCAAGATCACATGCTCGCCCGGCAGGGCCAGGGCCGGACGGACGTTGAATCGCGTATCCAACTTCGTTTTGTCCTCCACATCGGCCGTCGAGAAATAGGCCACCGTGAACTTGGCGTCGCCATGGGTCGGGCGATCGATAATCAGCCCGGGCAGGGCCTGCTGACCGCGCGTGAAGTTGATCAGGCCGACCGCCTTCTGCCACGCCTCTTCCACGACCCTGCCGAACTCTTCCGGATGGCGCAGCCGCAGGACCGCCGCCACCGCGGGAATCTTGACCAGCGGCGTCCCCACGTCGGGGTCATATCGCGGCTCGGCGACCACGAGCCGGACTTCGGGCTGGGTTTCCGCCAGCACTTCGCTCGTCAGGTCGCGGCCGGTGAAGAAAATGCCCATCATGTTCTCGAAAAAGATCAGCCCGGAGGTACGCTCGGGGAAAAGCGTGTCCTTGGTCGCGTAGAAACGGTGCAGGTCGCGGTAGAGACTCAGTGCGGCGATGCGTCCCGGCACGTCGATGTTCGGCCAGGCGCCGTCGTCGGCATTCTGGGGCAAGGCAAAAGCCGCCGGGCTGGTCGGCCCCGCCACCTTGCCGTCTGTCACAGCGCGGACCGTCAACGCCTCGCCTTCGACGTCGAGCCCCAGGGCCAGCCAGTTCGAGTTCCGCAGTGACTCGGTGATACCTGCGAATATCAGGGCCGCCAACGGGTTCTTTCGCTGTTTTTCCAAGAGTCCTGCAATGTTGGGAATGCCCATCAGCGGCTTGAGGTGCACGAAGGCGGTGGCCGCGGCCGGTCCGGCGGCCCGCGTGGCCGCCTGAAAAGCGGCACCGGTCGCCAGGCTCTGGCCGTCCGGCTGGGTGCGGAGATCGAGGACGGCCTTGAGACCTTCCGCGCGGTTCGCGAAGATGAGCCGTTTGCCCACGATGGCATGGGCCTCTTTTCCGTCGAAGGTCCAGGCCGTCACCCCGCTGTATTCGCGCGAGGCGACCCGCTCCGGATGCCCCTGTTTCTCGGCCTCCGCGCGGGCAAAATTCACAAAGATCTCATGGAGCCGCTCCAGGAGGCGCTCGTCCTCGGCGTCGATGATCGCCACGACCGTATCCTCCGGGCAGACGGCCAGCGTGACACCTCCCGCGGTGAGCCGGGCCAGGCCGGTCCGCCAATCGGTCTCCAACGAGCCTTCCAGAAACTTGACGACGTTAAGGAATTCCCCGAATTTGGGATTCGACGACTGCTGCTGGTAGAGCGGCAAAGAAGTAACCGCCTCCGTCATCCCTTTCCCGGCAAGCAGGTCAATCAGTGCCTTGGTCCGGGAGAGCTGGAGGCAGATTACTGCGTCCGGCGGGATGCACCGACTTGCCGCTGGCGGGGTTTGTGCGGCTACGGTCGCGGATACAAGAAGAAAGAGCACCAGGCTCAGCGCCAGTCTCGGTCTGGTAGACATGCCGTACCTCCGTAGTTCATCACAACTCACAACAATCATTCGCATCTCATCATTGACCGAACCTGAACGGAATGCAACAGTCTTGTCCGGCAGCGAGGACGCCGTTATTACAGATGTCGTACTCTCGGAGTTTTATACGCGCGGATGGCAGCAAAGGTTACAGTCCGGCAACTTGAGATTGTCCCGCCCCGCCTGGAGATTATCTTAAAACGCCGTCGTCCTTCTGAGCGAAGCGAAGAATCCGGGCTGAGGACCTGAGAAATCCCTCTTTCGCCGGTCAAATGCACGATCCCTGCAATGAAAGCTGCTTTGCCTGCGTCTTGCTACAGACGTGCCGACGAGTCTCTTTCTGTGAAGGGAAATCCAGGAGACGGGATCGATGAAGACCGTTCTGACGATCACAGTGGCAGCAGCCACGATTTGCGGAACGGCGTCCGAACGAGCCCTGGCACAGCCACGAAACCTGATGGACCCGCCTTCGACCAGACCGGGCAGCTACGAAGTCAAAGCTGCCCATCCACGGCTGCTGATCGAGGATACCGAGGAACTGGCCGGGCGGTGCGACGGTGCGCTCGCCGACGACTATCTGGTGGTCAGGCAACGCGCAGACGCCGCCGTGCAGAGAGGCGGTATCCAGTACATCACCAACCCCTGGGCCATCCCCGAAGACCTGATGAACTGTGGTATTGCCTATCTGGTCGAGCGGCAGCGCGGTCGCGAGGCCCGCCCCTATGCCGATGTCATTATCCGACAATGGGGCGACGGCCGCCTCATCTCCAATCGCGAGGGCAGCCATTTCGGCTACCACGCGCTCGCCTATGACTGGATCTTCGATGCGTTGACGCCCGAGCAGCGCATCCGTTTCGGCGACGCCCTCGGGTCGTGGCTGCGGTTTTATACCGACGAGCCGCGCATCCTGCTCAAATGGGGCCATTGGGAATACAACCAGACCTGGGGGCCGATCCATCTGAATATCGGGAACAGCCGGGATGCCATCACGCAGAAGCTGCTCATCGCCCTGGCCATTCACGGCGCCGGCACGAGCTACGAGGCGGATGCCCGGACCTTTCTCGATTCCTGGAACCAGCGCGTGCCGACGGAGTGCCTGCCGGCTTTCAATCGCATGGGCGGCGTCTGGTCGGAGTCCTACGGTCACGGCGCTTACGGCCCGCTCGCCGTGATCCCCTACGCCTTGCACGCGTGGCGCACCGCGACGGGAATCGACTTGTTCCGTCAATTGGAACCCTGGGGCTACCCCGTGGAGTCACCGCGCTGGATGGCCTACACGATGATGCCCCACAACGAGCGTACCGCCTGGATTGACGACGGGAACGGCGCCCGGCCGGCCGCGTTCGCCCGGGCGGCGCCGATGCTCCGTGACGGGCTTTCCCAGTGGTTCTGCGAACGTGGCGCCGAGTGGCTTCGCGAACGCTGGCAGCGCGTGGTGTGCTTCGACCCCTCGCTGCCGGCCACACCGCCCGACGTTCTTCCACTGGGCTATCTGTTTCCAGGCGCGGGGCACGTCTACATGCGCAGCGCATGGAACGACCCCAACGCGACCTGGGCCTTCTTCGGCTGTGGCCCCCAATTCGCCGGTCATGCGCGGGACGATGAGGGGCACTTTCTAATCTCTAAGCACGGTGCCCTCGTCTCGCGCCAGGGCGGGCAGGGCCATAATGATACTGACTACTATGCCGGTGGTTCGCTGATATTCAACATCGTAACGGTCTTCGATCCCAACGAGAAATTCCGGCGGGCCAAGAACAATGAAAACGACGGCGGTCTGTTGCGACACGTCTACGAGAGCAGCGGCCTGCCGCGTCAGCGGGGTCACGTCGTGGCCTTCGAGCACAACCCCGATTACACCTATACGGCCGCGGATATCACCGAGGGCTACAGCAACCGGAAGGTCCGCGCGGTGACGCGGCAGTTTTTGTACCTGCGCGGCGACCGCGAATTCTTCGTCGTCTTCGACCGCGTGGAAGCGACCCGGCCCGATTTCGTCCGTCACTTCTTTCTGCACGTTCCCAGCCAACCCCAGCGTCAGGATGGTGTTCTGACGTGGCTCAGTCTGCCCGAGGCAGATGGCGATAAAGAGGTCTTATCGCACGGTCGGTCGCGCATGTTCCTGCACACCCTGTTGCCGCACCGGGCCGAGACCGTCGTTCGCGGCGGCCCCGGCCAGGAAGCCTGGGGGCATCCGCTGGAACCCACCGCACAGTACGACCACGTGACCGCAGGTCGATTGAAGCCTCCGGTGTGCCCCTGGCGAATCGAGATTGCGGACCCGACCGATGCGAGTCGCTCTCTGTTTCTGCACGTGTTCGAGCTCGTCGACGAGCAAGTCCGTGTGCCCGCCGACATCACGTTTGTGGAACCGGCGGGTCTGAACATCGCGGGGCGCTGGCAGGTGCATTTCAACGCCGCTGGCCCGCTCGGGGGAATGGTGGGCAACAAACCCCTCACCAGAACCGTCGAGACTGAGAGTCAATATCCCAGCCGCTTCTGATCGAGGGGGCCGAGGTCTGGAACGGACGCGACGCACAGGTTCCTGCACGGGCAAAGGCTGCAAGAACGGCTCAGGGAGAAAAAGTCCAGGCGCCTGGCGAGCCTTCGAACCACGCGGCGCCCGAGTCTTCGCCGACCACGAGGTCGCGCGTATCCGCCGAGCCTTGCCGCCGGGCGTGCCACAGGCCCGACTTCAGATCGGTTATGAGCACACGGCAAGGATGCTCGCCCGGTAGCATGAGCTCTACCGGGTCGGCGGGGCGCTGATGGTCCTTGCGCATGAGGACAACCCACCTCACCTCCGGTCCCTCGATCACGCAACCCACGCGTCCGTCTGCCTCCAATAGTCGCACCGGCCGGCGCGACGGCGACTGGCGGTCGGTCACCTGCATGACCGTGAGGAACAGGTCTTCGACAGCAGTGGCTTTGGGCGTCAGTTCGATACGCCAGGCGCCGGGCTCCATGGAACTTCGTTCCAGCCGTTGCGGCTCGACGTCGTTGGCGTAGTTTCGCCCAAAGACCCAGAACTCCTTGCCCGGCCCGCCGACCTTGGCCAAGCCCGCATTTCCCGCTGACGGGAGTAGCACGTCGAGCATGAGCCGGCCGCTGTTGCCGTGTTGCGTGCAATCAACCACGGCCGAGATTGAAGCGACCTGCGGTTCTTCAAGGGTGTGGAGCAGCCAGTATTTGTGAAACGCCGGATTGGCGCTCACCACACGATCGAACACAATCATCGCCGCCGGCGTCTGCGAGTTGCGCAGGTTCAGGAAGACGAACGAGCGTGTCACCTGCCGGACCTTCCTGCTGTGGGCGCCGCTGATATCCCCCTGGAGCAGCGTGTAGTCGGGCGCGTGCGGGTCGGGACCGAAGCCGTGCGCGAGGACCTTTCCCGTGCGGTACCCGTTTTCCGGGGCCAGGAGGACATTGAGATTCCGGGGCTCACTGCGACCGTTCGGCAGGCGCTGGCCGCCGTCGTTGCCGTAGCCGCGTCTGCCGAAATCCTCCTTCGGATCGTAAACGAGCAGGCTGTTGTGGGCCACGGTCCGCCAGTAGTAGTTCTGGCAGTGCGGGCTGCCGTAGGCGCCGGACGAGCCGGAGTACAGACCGGAATCGACAGCCAGGGCTCCCTTGTAGTAAATCTGGAAGGCGCCCGCGTCGAGGTGCTGATGATTGGTGAAATTGTACTCATTGATCTTCATCTCGGCGACCACCGCGTCCCTGCCCCAGCCGGTGCGTGCCACCATCCAGCCGAAGGGCGAGCCGAAGTACCGTGACAATGGCAGGGTGCTGATGGATTTGGGTTGGAGCCTGACGTCGCGCCATAGCACTTCGAAGAGGGTCTCGTTGCCGCCGCTGCCGCCCTGCCGCTGGTACTGGTCGAGCAGGATCCCGTCGCCATAGTAACTGGCGGTCAATAAAGTCCCGATGTACTGCCCCCAGGGCCGGCCGCGCGGGGCGCTGTGGGCGAAGGTGTCGCCGGCCCGGAGCCGCTGGCCGTCCGGCCGGGTCGTGTAAATCCACAGGTAAGGCACGAAACGCTGCTCGGGGTTATACACGTTGCCCGCCCCCAGCCGGTCGAAAATCCACAGGGGATACGTGTCCCAACTGAAGCGGTGCGGACCGTAGGAATCCCCCTGGTGATAGGCGTGTCCGGGGTAGAACCAGTTGCGGGCCGGCAGATGCTCGCGGAAGAAACGCCCGGCCGCCAGCCGATACATTTCCGGGAACTCGTCATAAATAGCGATTCCAGCCGAGAGCATGTCGCGCATAATCATCGCCTCGGAGGAATGCCCGGTGACCGAGCCCTGGCGCGTGGGCGGGTAGCCGCACTCCTGCGTCCCGGCCAGCCGCACCAGTTCTTTGATGAACGCCTGTTTTTCGGCCGCCGTCAAGAGATTGTAGCACCAGTCGTACACGATGGCCCCGGTGACCATCATGCGGCCGGTCTCGCGGCAGGCGTCCTGCCGGTCTTTCAGCTCGCATTTTTGCAGCAGCGGCAACGCGGCCTCGACAGTCGCACGGCCCAGCTTGGCGTCCTGCGTCACCAGGTACTGCAGGGCATTCCATTCGACTTTGAACTGCGCCGACCGGCTCGCCAGGCTCTGCAAGTCCTTGACCGCCTCGGCGAGCACGGGGTCCTTCAGCCGCTGCGCCAGTTGCCCAGCGTGTTCGGCGCGGAGGTACAGCCGCGGGTGCTCGGCTGGTGGAACAGGAATGCGCGTACCGTCCCTCTTATGCCATTGTGTTGTCGTTTCGGCCGGCAAAATTGAGCCGCTCGCGACGACCACGACCAGGCACAACATCGTTCGAATCCAGGGTTCTCGTCTCATGTTTCACGCCCTTCATTTGGTCGCCTACCTTGAGGTGGAGTGCCGCGAATCCTGTGGATGTACTCGTGATAGAGCATAGCTTTTCGTCTTTTTCTACCACGCCATCCGTCGCTTGTCACTTGTGTACTCTTGCCATGTGGCGTATAGTCTGGGGCATCGCGAAGACGTACGAAAAGGGATGCTCCATTTCATTTGGAGGATAACCACCGTGAACAAGGCGAAGCTTCAAGCCCTCACCGTAGTCTGTCTTTCGTTTGCGATCCCCCTGCTTTCCCAGGCCCAGCCGTACGGCGCGGACGGTTTTCAGGGGCGAATTG
>JABAOC010005288.1_pt3 | contig 16054 bp, 11 predicted proteins | sample 7062161 | NCBI WGS metagenome assembly JABAOC01 (sample SAMN14538625, study PRJNA623070) | marine sediment metagenome | biome: marine biome [ENVO:00000428]; feature: marine pelagic biome [ENVO:01000023]; material: deep marine sediment [ENVO:00002113] | place: India: Gulf of Khambhat ... | reverse complement strand
CCTTTCCAGCCCTTTCTTCCCCAGAGTAAGAGAAGAAGTGCTCTCTCATCTTGATCTCTTTCTCGAGACTTCACCCTTGAACTTTCCCCAGGAGACGCTAAGTCAACCCCTTAGGTTCGAAGCGTTCCCGCATTTTTTGAGGGATCCTGCTGTCTCTGAGCTAGGGAGCGAAGGAACAGGAGGCTCCCATTTGAGAAATTGGAGATATTTAAAGCGATTTGTGGCTTGTAAGACATATCTTTTGGGAAGTTGGGGATCCCCCCCTTAGGTTCCGGCAGATCATTGCAGAACCCCGATTCAAAAAGATAACAGGACCTTAATTGGAGCGTCAAGGAGAAGAGAAAAGATCGATGCATTGAGAGAAAACCACACATCTCGACGCTCGATCCGATCGTGGTGGAAAAAGGGGAACCGAAGGCCATGGAGAAATAAATTCCTTGGGTTTTGAAATGGAGACATTCGAGTTAACGTATTAAAACATGATAATCTCGACGGCGAGATTTTTTGTTGAAATAGTCAGGGAATTATGATATCTGTGACATAGACTACAGAGTAGGGAGAATGGGAGAGATCGTCATGAGAATCAGAGAACCCTTGATCCTTTCCATTCTACTCCTTCGGTTGCCCCAATATTATGAGGCAATGGCCTTCCCTCCATAACGTCTACCCTGATTGAACCGAGGAAATGTCGAGAAACGCCAACCCGTAATTTGGTTTGAATTTGCCTCCCCAAGAAACCCTTCTTAGGGAATGAGTTTCTGTTACCAACCTGGATTAAACCTTAGCCCCTTGATGGGGTAAGAATTAGATTGGTGGATAAACTTCGGAGACGGAAAAGATGGTGGTTTTGGGGAAATTTCTTGATGTGAATCTGACTGATAGCACAATTCGCATTTCAGATCTCCATGAGGACATGGTTCGAAAATTTCTCACAGGCCGCGGTCTGAACTCGTGGTTGTTGTACCAGAACGTTGACGAGGCCGTCGATCCCCTAGAACCAAGAAACATCCTTCTTTTCAGTTGCGGACTTCTCACCGGCACCGCTGCACCAGCCTCGTCGAGACTCCACGTGAGTTCCAAGTCGCCACTGACCGGCCTCATGGGGAACTCCAATGCAGGTGGCGGATTCGCTTTTGAACTGAAACGGAACGGATTCCAATGCATCCTCGTCCGTGGCCGCGCCGACAAGCCTGTCTTCCTCTTCATTCGTGATGGGAATGCTGAAATCAGAGATGCCACGTCCCTATGGGGGCTCAACACATGGGAGACTGAAGAACGCTTGAAAAGGGACTTGGGCGCTGAGCGCCTGAAAATAGTGGCTATCGGACCGGGTGGCGAAAACCTGGTTCCCTTTGCTTCTATCATGGTCGATCATGACCATACAGCTGGGCGGACCGGTATGGGCGCTGTGATGGGATCAAAATTCCTGAAGGCCATCGCCGTCCGAGGGCAAGAGAAAAGGCTGTCCTTAGACACATCGAGTACTTCTGCCATAAAAGACTATATTCAGAAAATCAGGAAAGCCCCTCGGTTCAGAGAAGTGAGTACCTACGGCAGCGCGATTGATGTTCGGTGGACCCATGAGATGGGTATGTTGGCGACCCGAAACTACAGGGATGTGCAATTTGAGGATATCGACAAGATCGAGGGCCGAGAGATCCAGCAGTATGTGACGCGTCTCAAGAGCTGCTATCGGTGTCCCGTTCACTGCAAGGCTGATGTTACCGTCAGGAAAGGAAATTTCAAGGGAATGAAGGGAACGCGGCCGGAGTTTGAGTCTGTCATTGCGCTTGGTTCAAAATGTGGGCTGAATCGAGCAGATGCCGTCATGTATTTTAATGACCTCTGTGGTCGCCTAGGCATCGACACGATTTCCACGGGGAGCGTCATTGCCTTTGCCATGGATCTCTATGACCGGGGAATTCTCACCCGTGAGGATACCGGAGGACTTGAGTTGACCTGGGGCAACCAGGAGGCCATGGAAGAAGTTATAAATCTAATCGTGCGGCGAGAAGGCCTGGGAGGCATTTTGTGCCATGGGGTGCGAGGGGGGGCTCAAATTATCGGCAGGGGATCCGAAAGATTTGCCTACCATACAAAGGGGTTGGAACTGACAGGATATGATCCGCGGGGACTGTTTGGGACGGCTCTTGGTTATGCTGTCTCAGAGCGAGGCGGGGACTTCAATAGCTTCTATGCCACCCTCGAGTACAGGTGGTCTACCGAAAGAGCAGAAGCGGAGTTCGGCACCAGACAGGCCGTTAACCGCCTTTCTCCACAAGGTAAAGGGAGCATAATAAAAAGGTCATTTCTTGTCGCCGCCGTTCTCGATTCCCTTGGTGTCTGTAAGGTTCCTGCCTTGACCCTGATCGGAGATTTCGATCTGAAAAACGAGGCTGCCCTGACTTCGTCCCTGACCGGGTGGAATGTGAATGCTGAAGATCTGATGCTCGTCGGGGAGAGGATCGTCAACTTGGAGAGGCTTTTCAATCTGAGAAGCGGTGCCGAGGCAAAGGACGATACGGTCCCTGATAAATTCATTGAAGAGGCCGTTGATCAGGGACCGGCTGAAGGCAGTAGAGTTCAGCTTGAGCCTATGGTAAGAGATTTCTATCGGATTATGGGGTGGGATGACGCCGGATATCCCTCAGAAGAAAAATTGGCATCCTTGGATTTGCTGAAACCTCCACAGATAGTCAGGAAAAGGAATCTGAAAGTGAGAAATGGGAGACGAGAGATTTCCAAACCCTATCTCCCAGCTGCGAGTCGCCCTGTTCCAGTTGGTGACAGAAGGGACTTGCGACGTGCAAGAAGACCGCGGTAGGAGTCCGACGCTCTCGTTTCTCTCGGAGGAGGACCAAAATCGGATTCACCAGGCCGTGCTCCAAATCCTTCGACAAACAGGAATGAAGGTCCTTCACGAAGAGGCCCTCTGTCTTCTTCGGAGTGCAGGATGTTCGGTCCGGGAGAGGAATATTGCACTGCTCCCCAAGGCACTCGTGGAGCAAGCCCTCCGGACGGCCCCCCATGAGATCAAGATTTATAACAGAGACGGAAGCCTGTCGATGAATCTGGGAGGGCATCGGTCGTATTTCGGAACCGGATCTGATCTTCTCTACACGATCGATGTGGATACGCAACAGCGGAGACGATGCCTTCTCGCTGATGTTCGCGATGCCTCGAGACTCTGTGATGCCCTTCCGAATATCGATTTTGTCATGTCTCATGCCCATCCCTCGGATGTTGCCCCCCAGATGGCCTATTTGAGCAGTTTTCAGGCTATGGCCGAAAACACGCGAAAGCCAATTGTTTGTACCGCAGAGAGCCGAGATGACCTGAGAGAGATGTGGGAAATTGCCAAGATCATCCGGAATGGGGAAAAATCGCTTCGGGTGGAGCCGTATTTCATTCACTACGCTGAACCGATTAGCCCGTTGAAGCAGGCATTTCCGGGTGTCGATAAGCTCCTTTTCTGCGCAGAAAAGGAAATTCCCCTTGTCTATTCTCCAGCTCCGATCTCCGGATCAACAGCGCCGATAACGGTCGCTGGGCACGTGGCCCAGGGATTGGCAGAGTGTCTTTGCGGAATGGTGATCCACCAGCTAAAGCGAAAGGGAGCGCCATTCATCATGGGAATGGGGCCGGCTGTTCTGGATATGGTCACCGGTGAGTGCTCTTACAATGCCCCAGAGTATTATCTTGCCTATTTGGCTATCGTTCAGATGAGCCACTTCTACGATCTTCCCTCTTGGGGATATGCAGGGACAAGCGACTCTCAGCTTCCGGACGGTCAGGCAACCCTCGAGGCCGGTCTAATGACGTTCCTTGCGGCCACCGCGGGTGCCAATTTGAATCATGATGTGGGATACCTTGATTTTGGCAGGACCGGGAGCCTGGAAATGGTGGTTATAATGGACGAGGTCATCGATCAGGTAAGGAGGATGCTTCGTGGGATTCCGGTGAAAGACGACACCCTCGCGCTGGATGTGATTCACAAGGCCGGTCTCGGGGGACATTTTCTCACCGAAGAACACACGCTCAAGCATACCCGGACAACACAGTGGCGCCCTACTCTGATCAGCCGTGAGGGCCATGATCAATGGCAGCAGTCGGGAGCGCTCTCTCTGAGACAGAGAGCCAGGCAAAAAGCGCTCAGAATCCTCCGAGACTACACGCCATCTCTCCTGCCGATTGATAAGGTCCAGAAGATCAAGAGCCATGTAGAGCGGTTCCAAAAGTGATCCGCGATGACTCCTAACCTCCCCGGCGCGAACTCGGTCCAGCGTCCGGACCAAATGAAGCGCTCGGGTGAGCTCGTCGCAGGCACACGTCGAAGTCTACTCTCCCTCGATAGGTTCCTCGCCGCTTTTATAAGTGTCTTTCAGGGGCAAGAGCCTCCCTGAGACTCAGGTAATGCAGCATGGAACAGACGTTGACAGAGGGGTGAAGACGCTGTATTCTCGATTAACTATAGAGAAACAATGTTGCGTATAGGGAAAAAATTGGCCAGCCTTTCCTCGGTCAGAAAAGCTTTAAGGATACTGGAGTCCTTTTCGCCCGATCAGCCAGAGTTGGGTGTGACACAGATAAGCACTATTTTGAAATCCCATAAGAGCTCTGTTTTTCGGGTCCTCACCACCTTAACATCAGAGGGTTTCGTCGAAAAGAATCCCCTGACGAATAAGTATCGACTCGGCCTGAAACTCGTCGATCTTGGGAATCGGGTTCTGAACCGCTACGATCTAAGGGATCATGCTGGCCCCTTTATGGAGGAGTTGGCAAAAAGGACGGATGAAATCATTCATCTTTCGATACTTGACGGAAACGAAATCGTCTATCTTGACAAGAAAGGAGAGGGACAGACCCTCACCGTAGCTACCAAAATCGGCGGGAGAAGTCCTGCCCATGCGTGTGCGATGGGGAAAGTACTCCTATCAGGGCTTTCTTCGGAGCAACTTGCCAGTGTCTTCGCCCTGGGTCCTCTCACGAAACTCACCCCAAAAACGATCACCACAATGCCGAGACTTCTCGAAGAACTTGAGCGAGTCAGGAAACGAGGATACGCCGTAGACGATGAGGAGAGCTTCCCTGGGATCCGTTGCGTTGCCGCTCCTCTGTTTGATAGCAGCGGGACCTGTGTGGCAGCCATCAGCGCCACGGTTCCGAAGCAGAGAATGGGGCAGAAGAGAATGAGAGGAATCCGAAAGCGAGTTATCGTTACGGCTCGTTTGATTTCGAAGCGGATTGAGGGAGGTAGAAGAGGGCAGTTATGATGGGAGCGACAGGAATGGGGAGGTGCACCGAGACAAAAGAGCCTACCCTTATGTCAGGAAATGAGGCGATCGCTCGGGCAGCGGTTGAGGCGGGTGTGAGCCTCGTGACCGGTTATCCTGGAACACCGAGTACCTATGTCATAGAGACACTCCTTCAACACTCTGATCTCGGCTTCAGGGTGGAGTGGGCCATCAATGAAAAGGTGGCATTCGAACTTGCGACCGGGCTGTCCTGGGCTGGGCTCAGGAGTTTGGTGACGATGAAGATGTCCGGTCTGAACGTGGCTGCTGATGCTTTTCTTTCTGTCCAATACAGCGGCACCAATGGGGGTTTGGTGCTCTATGTGGCCGATGATCCCAATGTCTACTACGGTATGGTGGAGCAGGACTCCCGGCATTATGCGCGCTTAGCGCTCGCTCCCATGCTCATGCCTGCAACTCCTCAGGAGGCACTCGATTTCACGCGACTTGCTTTCAAACTCTCTGAGGAGATCGGGCGACCCGTAATGATCCGGGGAACGACCACTCTGGCCAATACATCTGAGCTGGTCACCCTGAGTGAAAAAGAATCGATCCAGAGAAAACCGACATTCGAATTCAACATCGCCAAATATGCTAAAGCGGGGCCATTGGCCTGTGTGCGCCAACATCAAGATACACTTGCGGCACTATACAGATTTGGCGCCCTGACAGGAAATCTCAACCCTCTCGATCTCAACGGAAGCAAGGTCGGGGTCATTGCAACCGGCATTGTCTGGAAGTACCTCCAGGAGGTGCGTTCCCGCGACCACTTAGACCCCTCGACATTGAAGGTGGCAGCCGTTCATCCACTGCCAACTCGGAAAATAAAGGCTCTTCTCTCACGGGTTGATACGGTTATTGTCTTGGAAGAACTTGAGCCCCTGATTGAGGAGGCAGTCTTGGCACTGAGAGGGGATCTCGATCATCGAGTCAAAGTCGTTGGCAAGATTCAAGGTCCCCTGTCCTTAACAGGTGACTACGATGTGGAGGTTGTCGCCTCTGCCTTGCGTGGGGTCTACCGGCGACGCGTCCACCAACGGACCCTGCCAAAAGAGATGGTGAAACAAGCTCACGGTCTCAAGGTGAAACGGCTCAATACATTTTGTGTCGGTTGTCCTCATCGGGCTACCTACTACGCGCTGAACCAAGCGATTGAAAAACTCGGATACAAACAGAACGAGGTGATTGTCACGGGGGATATTGGGTGTACGATCCTGGGAATGAATGAGCCCTTCCAGTCATGCTGGACAGAAATCTCTATGGGATCGAGCATTAGTCTGGCACAGGGATTCAAATATGCCGGAATCGAGAGACCTGTAGTCGCCACAATTGGCGATGGGACCTTTTTTCACGGCGGTATTCCGGCTCTCTTGAATGCTTCCCACCACAGGACGAACCTGACGGTCATTATTCTCGATAATCATTGGGCGTCTATGACCGGGATGCAGCCCCATCCGGGCACGAGAGAGCCGGCGTATGGAGAGGATAAAGCGGTCATCCAGATTGAAGAAATCGTACGAGCCGCTGGGGTGAAAAACGTCTCCAGGGTGAATCCTTTCCAGACAAAGAGAATGATCGAGACTGTTAGCGAGGCGATGTTCTCTGCGGACATTTCAGTTGTCATCGCCGATGCCGAGTGTGCCATCCGAAGATTGAGGGGAAAGAAAACAAGGTCCCTTAGAGTCAAGGGAGGCCAATGCGCTGGGCTGGATGCCTGTGAACACTCTTGCATTGCGATCCTCGCCTGTCCCGCCCTGGAGAGAGGGGAAGATGGGAAGGCCTTCATCAACCCAGATACGTGTATCGCCTGTGGCCTCTGTCACCATGTATGTCCCCACGGAGCTATCTGATGAGGCCTTACTTGAATCCCTTACTATAAGGAAACTGAAGTTGTATTTCTTCAGAAAGAGAAAAGTAGAGAGCAAATTCGAATTCCGAATACCGAAATCCGAAACAGTGCCGAAGGACACAAAAAACTCAAAATGAAAATGCTTGAGGATTTTGCACCTCGGAGGTTGAAAACCCCTCTTATCCTCCATGACTTTTGAGTATTCGAATTTAGGATTTGTTTCGTATTGGCTCCAGGGGGATGCTGTGCCGGAATTCGCGCTTCGAATTTCACCTTGATTCCGATTGGGCAAGAGGGATTCTCTCATGAACCAGTACAATTTGGTATTAGCGGGACTGGGTGGTCAAGGTGTCATGACGATTTCTCAGATTCTGGCAGCTGCCGCGTCACATGAGGGTCTGGAGGTGAGACTCTTTGAGGGAACCGGTATTACGCAGAGAGGTGGAGGTGTGTACTGCTTTGTGAGGTTCGGAGAAGCCCATAGCCCGAAAATGCCTGTGGGGGAGGCGGATGCCATCATTTGCCTTGAGATCTCGGAAGTGGCGAGCGTCCTTCACTACCTGAAATCGAAGGGGCGAGTTTGGACAAACTCGGCAAAAATCCATAGCTACTACAGCAAATTGCGTCCTGAGTCTTATCCGGATCATGAACAAATCGAGGCCTTGATTCGTTTGAAGACGCGGGATCTCTATATCATTCCTGCAAACCAGCTCGCGCGAGAAACAGGGGCCCCAAGAGCGGTCAATATGGTAATGATTGGCGCCTTTTTACAGGGAAATGACTTTCTCAAAACCGGATCGATGACCTGGGCAATAGAGCAAATCAATCCAAAATTTGCTGCAGTGAACCTCGAGGCTTTCTGGAGGGGCTATCGGTTCGTGGAAAACGGAGTACGACCGGATGACAGATGATGTTTTCGACTCGTTCTTTGAGCCCAAGGGTGTGGTGGTCTTTGGATCAATCAAGCCGGGGAAAATCGGCTATGAAATCACGAGAAACATGAAAGAGGGGGGATTTGAGGGAAAAATCTATCCTATCAATCCTGCTGGTGGCAAGATCTTGGGATATCCCGTCCATAGAGCGCTCTCCGAGGTTACCCAAAAAGCCGAGCTTGCCGTCATATGCCTGCCACAACGTGCAGTGGTGGAAGCGATCGGTGAATGCGGAGGGAAGGGTATTAGGGCAATTATCGTCATTTCGTCGGGATTCTCTGAGGTGGGGAATCATCAGGCAGAAGAGGATCTGATCGCCGGAGCGAAGACGTGGGGGATCAGAGTTATCGGGCCAAACTGTGCGGGATTGATGAACCCCTGGCATCGACATTTTCCGAGCATCGAAGTTCGTGCTCTGCGAGGCCATACGGCATTCATTACCCAGAGTGGGGCATTGGGCGGGGCGACCCTCGCATGGGCCGAGGAACGGGGTTTCGGATTTAGTAAATTTGTGTCATATGGGAATCGATGTGACGTGGGAGACACAGAGTTGCTGTCCTATCTAGCAGAAGATTTGCAAACACGTGTTATTGCCCTCTATATCGAGGGCATTGACAGAGGACGCGAATTCCTGCGGGTGGCCCAATCGGTGAGCCAAAAGAAGCCTTTGGTCGCCATTAAATCAGGCCGAACCCGTGCGGGGACGCGGGCGGCTTCGTCACATACTGGAACACTCGCTGGAACTGACGAGATCTATGAAGCGGCCTTTCGGAAAGCAGGGATCCTACGGGTGGAGGGAATTGAAGAGATGTTCGATCTCTGTCAGACTCTCGCACAGTGCCCCCTGCCCCAGGGAAATCGGGTGGCCATTGTGACCAACTCAGGAGGGCCTGGAATCCTAGCTGCAGATAGGGCAGAAAGGCTGGGCCTGGACGTTACTGAACCAACAACGACTCTCCAGGAGGGTCTAAAGCCCTATCTCTCTCCTCATGCCTCATTGCAAAACCCCATCGATTTAACAGTTGAATCCGGGTATGAGGAGTATCGTGTTGCCCTAAAGGCGGTGTTTTCTGAATATGATGCGGCCATCGTGATTAATGTGGCAACGCCCTATCTCGATTCTAACGGTATCGCCCGGGGAATCATCGATGCGGCCAAAGGCACACAAAAGCCCATTGTTACCAACTTTATGGCAGGACGCATTGTCCGGGAGGCGATCGGCATCTTAAAGGAAGGGGGGATTGTCAATCTGGCAACGGGGGAACGGTGTGCCGTTGTTTTGTCGAAATTGGCCGAGAGAAGAAGACTCCTCGAGGGGCTGAAACATGCATCCTTTGATTGAGAAAGCGAAGCAGGAGAGACGTCACCTGTTAGAACCAGAGGCTTTGGGTCTTTTGGGGGTTTATGGGATTTCGGTTCCGCGAAATCGATTCGTCCACACCGAGGAGGAGGCCCTTTCGGCGGCGACGCTTATTGGGTTGCCCATTGTCATGAAGGTTGTGTCTCCGGACGTCCTCCACAAGACAGAGATGAGCGGCGTCATCCTCCCGATAGAAAGTGAGGAGGCGGTAAGGAAAGCATTCTCCCGCCTTGTTTCGATGGAATCGGGGGGGGCAAATGTTCTGGGCGTTCTTGTCAGTCCATTCCAGCGGCATGAGATCGAGTTGTCCGTTGGGATGATCCGAGATTCTCAGTTTGGACCGGTTATGAACTGCGGCCTGGGTGGAATCTGGATAGAGATCCTTCGAGACATGGCGTATGGCATCGCCCCTCTTTCATTACCGGAAGCCGAAGCCATGCTCCGCTCCCTTCGGGGCTACGAAATCCTTACGGGGACGCGTGGGAGAAAGGCGGCCGATGGCAGGGCCCTGTGCGAATTGCTGGTTTCTCTTTCCCGGATGGTGTTGGATGAGGAGGGCATTCAGGAGATCGACCTCAATCCCATTTTCCCTATGGAAAAGGGCTATTTTATTGCCGATGCACGTATTTTACTATCAGAGGTGGTCTAGGATGGTTTGAAGGATCCCTTGTCGAAAATCATGGGTCCGGTCCAGTGTCCACTCCCCTGCGCATCCCGTTAATGGTTGCCGAACCTAAATGGTTCGTTACGACTGACCACTGACAACCGGCAACGGACGGTTCGAGGGAAACAATTGGGTAACGGAGAGAAACCTTTTCGGAGATTTTGTTATATAGTAGGAGAGGGATAGTCACGATGAGAGATATGAAGAGACTCCTTCGAAAAGGCGTAGAAAACATTCATCCCTATATTCCCGGGAAACCCCTCGAGGAGGTCCAGGCTGAGCTTGGACTCTCTGAGGTCATCAAAATGGCTTCAAATGAGAACCCTTTGGGTCCGTCCCCTAAAGCGGTGGCTGCCATGGAAAGAGAGCTAAAGAATATCCATCGCTATCCCGAGGGACCGTGTACCGTTCTCAGAAATCATCTGTCGGAGCGGTTGGGTATTCGTGAAAACATGGTGACCCTCTCAAATGGATCGGACAACTGTGCGCTACTCGTCGGAAATGCATTCATTAATGAGGGTGATGAGATCCTGATGGCCTACCCGACATTTCTGGTGTATGAGACGATTGCGAGAATCATGGGGGGCCGTCCTGTTAGCATCAAGTTAAGAGACCATATCCACGACCTCCATAATATGCTTGGAGCGATTAACGAGAAGACAAAGCTCGTTTTTGTTTGCAATCCCCACAATCCGACTGGCACGATCGTGGGCAGACGTGAACTCGATGAATTCGTTAAGGGCCTACCCGAGCATGCGGTTCTTGTTTTGGACGAAGCCTATGGTGATTTTGTCTCGGCCGAAGACTATCCCGACGGCCTTGATTATGTGAAGCAGGGCCGGAACGTCGTCGTCCTGAGGACTTTCTCGAAGCTATACGGGCTTGCGGGAATCAGAGTAGGCTATGCACTGGGATCAGAAGAGTTTATCGCTGCCATCAATAGGGTGAGAGAACCCTTTCCAGTCTCCCGTGCGGCTCAAGTTGGCGCTGTGGCCGCGCTGGGAGATGAGGAATTCAGGGATCGGGTGGTACAGAACAATGAGGAGGGAAAAGCCTATCTCTACGAAGAATTTGAAAAACTGAAGATCTCGTACATTTCGAGCTACACTAATTTTATCCTTGCAGATTTTGCGATCGACTCCCGCGAACTGTTTGAATCGCTACTGCGACAGGGGATCATCATCAGGCCTGGTTATGTGTGGAATTATCCCACCTTTGCCAGAGTCACCATTGGCACGATGGATCAGAACCGAAAATTCATCAAAGCCCTCACGAAAGTACTTGGAAAGGACCCGGCGTAGGTGCGAGGATCATTTTTCCATTCACTTCAGGGGCACCCCGGCCCGTGAGGGCTATCGCGTCAGTTCTGTTTCGCCCTCTTTTTTCAGCCTGGCAAGATTCTCGACGACTGAATCCGCCAGTGGAGGTACCCGGTGGGTTTCGAGGGTCCGGCGGATTTTTTCTTGAACAAGTTCCCCCATGGTCTTCTGGCCTTCCTTTTCCCACGTGTCGTACTTCTGTCTCGCCATAAGTGTGGGCGTCCAATGCTCTTTCCGGAAATGTCTGAAGGTATGGTCTTCTAGGAGGAAGTTCCCTCCGGGCCCGACATTTTGGATCACTTCCTGTGCCAGGGTCTCGGCATTGACCTCAATTCCCTGGAGGTAGCGCTTGACCATCCCGATGACCTCATCACCCATCACCAGCATTTCTGCGGAACAGATCATCCCCATGTCGAGATAGCCGACATCATGAATGAGACTGATCCTGCCGAGGGCTTGGGCCAGGCATGAAAAGGCGCTCTCAATACCGGCCTGCTGATCAAGGGTCTTGGCATCCGTGCACCCTGCTGTTCCCCAGGTCGGGAGGCCATAGAAGCGAGCGACATCACCATAAGCAGCCGTCATGAGACTCAGCTCGGGAGCTCCCATGGCCAGGTTCCCCGTTGCCATGTCCATAATCGAAGGAACGCCTCCCAAAATGTAGGGGGTACCCGGCCTTTTGAGTTGAGAGAGAACCAAACCCATGAGAGTTTCGGCATTCATGACAACCAGGGTGCCGGCCATCGTGACCGGACTCGTTCCACCTGCCTGATCTGCTGGCCCCCCAATAACCGGCATACCCATTCCTACGGTATCGAGGAGTTTTTGCGCAACTCCCTCAGGATAAACCAGCGGGGTAATCGGTTCTGGATAGGCTACGAGAAATGGACGTTTCCTCAGTTGATCCATCCCTCCTGCAACCTCGGCTGCCATCTCGTAGACAATCTGATTTCCTCGAGGCGAGTAGGCGATAAAAACGACAGGCTTCTGGGTGTGGGTTACAACCGCCTCAAACTCATGAAGCTCTGCGGCCTGACCCGGGACATCCTGAGAGGATCCCATGGGCATGACCCAGTCGATGTTCGGAAGGGCATCGGCGATTAAAGCCCCCCTGGCAATATCCTCGACCCTCGTGGGATGGATTTCAGAGGTCAGGGCGTCACGAGTATTTGGGCTGGCTGTGGAGGTCCCGAAATAACTCTTCCCCCCCTTGAGCTCCAGGGTCCGGTTTCCCTCCCGATCATAGAGGACAAACCCCTTTGGGGCGAGGCGAATACACTCTTCAACTATGTCGTGAGGCGTCTTAACAATCTCACCCTTTACCGAAGCACCCGCTTTCTTGAGCAGGCTGATTGCTTCCTTACAGAGTACCTTGTAGCCGGTCTTCTCTAGGACCTCAAGAGAGGCTCCATGAATTTCATGGACCTGGTTCTGACTAAGAATCGAAAAGACCGGTAAGTTCTGTGACGTCTCTAGGGACTGGACCATTCGACTCACCCCTTTCTCTCTAAAATTCTCTCTATATCTTTTATGGTGTTGGAGGGTTTGGGCTCGGCAACATGGGTAGCCATGATCTTCTTCGCCTCTTGGTTGAGTCGATCATAAAGGTCGAGCTTTCCGGAATTAAACCACAGGTCATATTGCCTTCGATCAAGCCGTTTGGGTTGGTATTGGGCATCCCGCCAGTTCTCAAGAGTGTGATCATCGTCAATGAATCCACCCTTGGTCGTGGCCCTCTCGATCGCGTCCATGGCAAGGGTCCGCTCGTTGACCGGAATGCCCTCCATAAATCGGCGGCACATGGCGATGACCTCATCGACCAAGATGACCAGCTCCATGGACGAGGTGGTCCCAAATTCCAAATACCCGACATCATGAACTAGGTTACTGCGGCTGAGCATTGCGTTGTAAACGGAGAAGATTGCTTCGAGGCCTGCCTGTGCGTCAAGGGTTTTGGAGTCACTCGCTCCAGCGAACCCCCACGAAGGGAGTCTATAGTAACGGGCCATGTCTGCTTGAGCTGCGGCCGTAAGGCTCCACTCAGGATTCCCGTAGCTAACGATTGCCGTTCTCATGTCGACGATCGAGACGTTGTATCCGTAAAGAAAGGGCGCCCCTGGCTTTCTCAGTTGATGAATGACCATACCCCCCAAACACTCTGCGTTTCCCAAAGCCAAAGCGCCAGCCAGGGTGACCGGGGCACCCCCTCCAGCGTTGGCTCCAGAGGGAAAGGCAACTGGGATTTCATGTTCCGCGCATCGAACCAGCTTCTGAACCGACGATTGCGGGAAGATAAGTGGCGAAATCGGCTCAACGTAATGAAGAAGAAATGGTCTCTCTCTCAGCTGCGTCCCTCCCCCGGTTATCTGGCTTGCTATTTCAACGATGTCATCCACGTCTTCACGACTGTTCGCCGTGAAGACGATCGGCTTATCCGTATTCAAGACCATCTCGGCAAATTCATAGATGTAAATGGCCTCGCGGGGAACGTCATGGGGGCTTCCCATGGACATGACAAATTCGATATTGGGAAGGGCATCGCAGAGTTTGGCCATGCGTCCCACATCCTCACGACGAACCTTTCGTCTTTCCCGACTCTCCACATCAATGGTAAAGAGTGTGTCAGATCCGGTGCCAAAATAGGTCTTGTCTTCTTCCAAAAACATCACCTGACGACCCTTCTGATCGGACAGAACGATCCTGTCCGGTGCCGTGTCCAAAGACCGCTTCACAAGACGGGATGGGATTTTAACCCGTTGATTGTCGCCAATGACCGCACCGGCCTTCTTTAGAACCTCGCGGGTTTCCTCATCCAATATTCGAACGCCAATGCAGGCAAGTATTTCTACGCTGGCCAGATGGATGGCCTTGATCTGCTCATCTGACAGAACCTGAAGTTTCGGGCTCATGGCCGCTACGTCGATTTGTTCCATCTGCACGATCCCCCGATCGCTGAGAAGATTTTTCCTTTAACGAAAAACCAGAAATCACTTATAGCAGAAAAGGAAACCCTTAGCAATTGCGGGATTCGGATTGCCCAAATAGGACCTTTTTGTCCCTTCGCTCCTACGCTCGATATTTCTGCACTTGTTGGGACATGGAGTGAATAGTTGCCCCTCCTTCCGCAAATGCCCCTAACGGACAAGAGGACTCCCGAACCCCTAGAAACTCCTCAAGTTTTTTTTCGTTGACACCCATCGTGCACTGTCATATATTGCAGGAGTCATTGGATGCCGGGATAGCTCAGTCGGTAGAGCAGGGGACTGAAAATCCCCGTGTCGGTGGTTCGATTCCGCCTCCCGGCACGTTTTTTATATCTATTATTAATGAGGTTACACCGCAAATGGGCTGACAGTTTTTGTCGGCCCCTTGTTTTTTGAACGATTCTTGACTAGAGGCAATTCCGATGTGGGAATGGAGGTTACGAGTTGCGAGGCGCCCAAAAGAATCCGGGCACCCACCTTCGGCAACTCAGGAACACGAAAGAGGAATACTGCGGCTGTAGGAAAACTCGGAAAATATTACCAGGTTGATTATTACCTTGGGAAGAAGCGGGTTCGGGAAGTCCTGAGAGGAGTTACCCCTGCAAACCTCACGACACGAATTCCTCGATGGTTGATGACTATAAAGTGAAGAGGCAGAGGCAGTTCGTGACCAATGCTACGATCAACCGAGAATTGTCCCTTCTAAAATCAATCTTCAAATCCGCATTCAAGAATCGACGGGGCTCCCACCGCCGATACCGATCAGAAGATCGATTTTCTCTTCGCTCCATGAGGTGGCCACATCATCGATCATGGTTGAAGTGGGATTGGATGCAACCTGAGTAAATTCAACCGTTTGAATATCCATTTCACTCAGGAGCTCTCTGATCCGGCTCACGAGACCCAAATCCGCAAGCCCCTTGTCGGATAGAAGGGCTGCTCTCTTACCGACAGACTTGACCATTTCCCCGATTTTGAGTAGCTTTCCTGCACCGAAAAAGATTTTCGTCGGCAGATAGAACTCGAAATCCTTCACGGCGATGTCTCCCTGTCTACTCGTAGGCGGGAAAACCGCACCCCAAAACCCTTAAGGAGGACACGATGCCTTACGGATACAGCGGAAAGATTCTCCATGTCAACCTCAGTCAAAAAAGTCTCACGGTCGAGGAACCACCTGAACAATTCTATCGCACGTACATGGGGGGAAGCGCCCTCAATCTCTACTATCTCCTGAAAGAAATATCCCCTCGTGTTGACCCCTTGAGTCCTGAAAACATTCTGGCCCTGAGTGTCGGTGTGACGACGGGTGCGCCCATCTCCGGACAGAGTCGCATGACGGCCAATGCCAAATCACCCCTAACGGGCGCCATTGGGGATTCCCAGTGTGGGGGGTATTGGCCAGCAGAATTGAAAACCGCCGGCTTCGATGCTGTCATTATCAGGGGTAAGGCTCCCGACCCTGTGTTTCTATGGGTCCACAATGGAAAGGCCGAGCTCCGCGATGCCTCGCTGCTGTGGGGAAAAGTCACCGGTGAAGCTGAGAGGACGATCAGAAAAGAGCTGGGTGACCCAAGAATCGAAGTGCTGCAAATCGGCCCTGCCGGAGAGAAACAGGTGCGCTTTGCCGCCCTCATGAACATGTCCAACCGCGC
>JABAOC010003582.1_pt2 | contig 16064 bp, 16 predicted proteins | sample 7062161 | NCBI WGS metagenome assembly JABAOC01 (sample SAMN14538625, study PRJNA623070) | marine sediment metagenome | biome: marine biome [ENVO:00000428]; feature: marine pelagic biome [ENVO:01000023]; material: deep marine sediment [ENVO:00002113] | place: India: Gulf of Khambhat ... | reverse complement strand
GGCCACGGCTGCAGCAGGCTGGACCTTTAGTCCAATTGCAGAGTCAGCAGCAGCACCAAAACCAACTTCACCAGTAGTCGTCAAATTCCCGGATTGGAAGTTGAAGTCGCCAGCAGAGTCAATAGTTAATCTTGTAGTGCCAGTTACTGTAGTATTATTAGCCGCTGTTCTAAAGTCAATTAAAGTAGCAGCATTCATGGTGGAAGTACCACCACCTATGTAAAGCTCGTTGGCAGCGGTATCGGCTCTAGTAAAAGCAATAGCCATAGGCTCTTCAGCATTAGTGTAATGAGGAGTGGCCATTCGGCCTGTCTTAAGAGTTGTGTCAGTAAGAGTGGTCCCTGTAGCATCTGCTCCAAGGTTGGCATTTACTGCATTACCAATCTGAGAAGCTATAGTATTTTGGAAAGTCTTAGCCCCTGCGAAGCTCTGAGTCCCAGTAGTTACCAGACCAGACTGGGTTGGGCTGGCGTCAGGTACTCCGACTGTTGTTGCCTTGTCTGATAGGTTTGCCATTTTTATGTCCTTATTTTATGGAGGGCAACCCCTGCCATTTAACTAACTATTATACGTTATAATATGGTACTCGTACATCTACGCCATTAATTTGGATTTTTAAGAATCCAGCCGGATTAGATGGGAGGGTATTTCCTCCTGAAGTTGCAGTGGTGGCTGTTTGTCCAGTTCCACGAAAATTAACTACAGCTGTTGTGGCTGCATCTTGTAAGTTAACTTTTCCTGTAGCGCTAATAGAGAGTGGCTGAATAGTACTAATAGCATTGCCTGCAGTTCCAGTTACGTTATTTGAAGTATAGAAATCAAACCCGCCAGTTTGGAAATGAATGAAACTAGACCTATCATTAAGTTCATACTGCCAAGTATTATTAGTTCCAGTTCTTCTGACATTATATCCAGCATGAGTGTAGCCAGAACCTGAAGAACCAATACACAGTCCGCCAGCTTTAAAAGTTCCACCACCAAGGTCTTGGTTTTTAATATCTATAGTAAAGCGATTATCGCTGTCTGCATTGCCCATAACCAAATTGCCACCAACAGTAAGAGACATCTTACGGCCAGCGCTTGTTAGCGTCGCGTTGTTAGCAGTAAAGGTTAAAGCTTCGTTCTGAGCAGCGTCGGCTCCTATATACCAGTTTTGTGTATTATTACCAATTTGTATATACCCATCGCCGCTAGAGTTATTAGAGAAGCTAGCAACTGGAGTTCCGCTTGTGCCTGTATTCTTAAATACTGTTAACGGGCGAGAAGGGCCAGTAGCGCCAATTCCAACATAGCCATTACTTCCTTGAATAGTCATATCTACAGTAGAGTCGGCTTGAACTCCAGCTGTAATGTAGAACTTATCAGAAGAATGCTCGTATTGAATCTGTCCTTCAATAGCATTTGCTGCGTCTGTAAAGTTAAATGAACTATAAACACTAGACTGTAAATTAAGATTAAATGAGCCAGAAGCACCACCAAACTGTCCGTTACCGGCAGTTAGTTGGCCTGAAGTAGTTAAACTACTGGATAGAAAGTCCCAACCAGAAGCAGAAAGGTTTCCATAATTAGTTCCCGCTATGCGCATGGATAAAGTAGAAGTATTATTGTCGTAACTAAACCGCATGCCATCATCGGAATCATTATCTCCCAATCTCAGCTGTGCAGTTCCTGTATTTCCTCCAATAATACTTACCACTGAAGCATTTCCAGCGGCAGCAGAATTTTGAAATACGCCTACAGCAGAGCCTGATAACGAGGTAGGAGTAGTCCCACCGAGCGCTACGTGCAAAGGTTTAGAAGGAGCTATACCAATACCTATATTGTCATTAAAAGTCTTAGCCCCGGCAAAGGTCTGGGCACCAATCCCAACCAGGCCCCGCGAGGTTGCGGAAGCCAGAGTGTAGGTGACATCTGTTATTCTATTACTAAATTTTGCCATTATTTATGTCCCCTGGCCCACGAGGGCCTCCTATTAATATGTTCCGCCACGGGCAACTTCTATCCACTTGCCCCCGTTGTAGATTAATGTTATACCGGCAAGATTGCCTGCAGTATTTCCTAAAGTAATACTACTTCCTCCAGCAAAAGTTGCTGTTGTACTTTCAATAAACTGAACACTCCAGGTATGTCCATAAAGATGTACCACCTGTCCAGCTACCGCTCCTGAGGTAGATAAAGTACAATTTGTTCTACTGGCCCCGGCGCCGGTAATTTGGGCCGAAAATACATCTGAGATAGTAACTGCGGTTGAATTAGCAGTAACTGATTTTGACGCCCAATTACCTCCCATAGGACCGTTAACTTGTAAGGTTAAATTAGGATTTTCAGTACCAATACCTACATTTTGATTCTCGTCAATCGTCATTGCAGTACCAATAGACCCTGCATTAACCGTTCTGAATTTCATAACGCCAGAGTTATTAGCATAACCAGAATCAGGAGTATCAAATTCAATCTGGCCAATACGGGCATTTGCGCCTGCTTGGTTATGGGCCGTGATGATACCTACTTGAACTCCAGTCCCTGTAGTAACATCACCATTTAACTCTAGTCCAGCCTGAGAAGATGTGCCATCAGGAGCGGTAATTGTAAGCGCCCTATCCGTACCTAACAATCCAGCAGTTGTCGTACCTAAGCCCACGTGAGCCCCATTGAGGAACATAGTCTCAGAGTTAGCTACATCGCCCCCATTTGAGTAGAGGAACCCGCCCGAAGTACCAGCGATGCTAGGGATGTTAGAAGGAGCAATAGGGTCGTCAGTTAGCCACTGAGTACCATCCCACATGAACTGCACCCAGACACCCTTAAGGTCTAGGACAAGGTCCTCGCCAGCTGCTCCGTCATCAATAGCTTCACCGGGCTGCGGTGAGACTGTAATTGGGTTAGTGGCGAAGTTCTGAGTTGAATCACTAATTCGAAAGACAAAGCCATCTGAGCCTGCGGGCAAGTCCACCTGATATGCAGAAGAGCCGGTGGCGATGTAGTGCTTATCTGTTTCCGCTATCAGTGCTCCAGTGAGGCCCTCTACGTTAAGCCACGAGAGGCCTGAAGGACTGAGCGGGTCATCTGTAATCCACTCACCAGCTCCATCAGTTCCACTCCAAGTAAACTGAATCCAACTAGAGGGTATATCCATTTCTAGGTCTTCTGCAACCCCATCAATGGTAGCTCCATTGCGAGCGATGGTGAGGTTGTTACTTCCGCCAATGGCCCATAGACCCTTAGCATCGGTAAACCGGATAACATCACCTTCGCGATTGCCAGAGGCAGGCAGAGTCGCGGTAAATGCGCCAGAAGTCATGTCAACCAGGTAGTGGTTGCCAGGAGCTGCAGTAAAGGCAGTATTAACATCAGTTGGAGTCAGGCCGCCTCCTGCGCCGGACCCACCAATGACTACCCAGTGAACTCCGTTGTAGTAAAGAGATATTGCAGCGCCGTCAGCTACATCAAGTGGAGCAGCTGTTCCAGTCTCAATTGCATCCGCGCCAGTTCCATTGTCGATGATGAAACTAGAGCCCGTGGAGTTGACTAATACCTTGACTAGGCCTGCTTTGCCGCCAGTGATGGTAGCTAGGTTATTAGCATCGATTGAAGTAACATTCTGAATAGTCTCTGCACCTGCAGCAAACGTGCCAAAGGTGACGGCTACTGTAGCATCTATGGAGTACTGTACATCTGTAAGAGTCTTGTCTGTAAGAGTCTCAGTGCCAGCTCGGGTAGCCAAGGTACCTGTAGTCGGTAGAGTTACGCTAGTCGAGGCCGTCTGAGTCAAGGTCAGCGGGAAGTCACCTGCCGTAGTAAAGGTGTTGGCAAAGGTAACATTACCCTTGGTCTTCAGGACAGCGTTCAGGTCAGTGACATCGAGTGTTAGTGTCTTATTGCCTGTCATTGAACCAGAGGCTAGGTCTAGTGTAAGAAAGCCGCCAGCCCCTGAAGTACTTAACTTGGGGTCAGTTAGGGTTTTAGCTAGCAAGTTCTGAGTTGACTTGAGGTCAACGATAGTTGTAGTAGCCTCACCCGGGTCATCAAATGTGTAAGATGTATTTTGACCGACAGTGGCTATGTCAAGAGTACCAGTATTGTTATTGGAAGCCCTCAGTACTAAGTCGGCTAATTCTGTCCACGAACCAAACTTTTTCATAATTAAACCTTCGTAATTAGAATTCGCCAGCCACTAGTCCCATTCGTGGGGGCTACGCTGGAGGTTAATGTAACTAAGTTAGCATTTGTCCTGGTTATAGTATCTACCATGATGGATTCGCCTGAGTCAATGTCGTAGAGCTGGACAATCACATCAGTAGTGCCTAGGTTGTGGGTAACCCCTTTAGTTGTACTGTCGGCAAATACCCAGTCTGCATCGAACGTCCTAGCATCCACTGCTGTATTAACTCTACCGTCTGTGTAGTACAAGTTGGTAGCTTCACTCACATCGTCTGTATCTAAGGTAACTACTCCAGTCTTGCCTGCTACAGAGGTGACTGCGTTGGAGTTAGTTGAAAGCTCCCATACAGAGCCTGAGTAGATTACCCAATCACCTGCGGCGAATGTGATATTGCCTGCCCCGAAGTCTACCGTGCCCGCATCAGAAGCTACGTAGATATCCCCTTTGTCACCTACACCGTTAGCCAGGGCGGGCGTGTTAGTCGAGGCTGCCCAAGTACCCTTGTACTCCATCGCATCGACAGTGAGCTGCGAGGATGGAATCTTACCTGAGCCGTCAAGAGTAGCCACACCATTGGCAGCCCCCTTTTCAGAGAGAGGAACCTTAGTATTGTCATCAATCGTAGCAGTTCCGGCTGCGGTAAGGCGACCTTGCTGGTCTACCGTAAAAGTAGCTACTGTTTGAGCATCTCCGTAGGAGCCTATAGTAACCGCCGTGTCAGCTAGGTCAAAGGTACGGCCAACTGTAATGTCACCACCGCCAGTTAGGCCAGTGCCTGCAGTGAGGATTACTCCGGAGTGGGCCACGTGCTCATCAGCGACGTAACCATTCAGTGAGGTCAAGTTAGGTATATCTCCCGGGACTAGGCCTCGGAAGGTAGGTGTGCCAGCTGCATTGTCCGGTGCAGCAAAGACTGTATTATTTGTCTGACTAGCTAGGGTGGCTGTTAACGTCCCGGTTACAGTTACCGGAGAGCCGCCTACATTGAAGATACTAGGCATCGAGAGGCCAACTGAAGTGACTGTACCCGTACCTGCGGGGGCCCAAGTAGAAGTGCCTGCTCCGTCAGTAGTCAGAACGTAGTTAACTGTCCCGGGGTTAGGCGGTAGAGTGAAAGTCCAACTCTGGCTAGGTGAGCCAGGGGAGACTGTCGTGACATTGCCGCCATTGAAGATTAGGCTGCCATTAAGTGTAGTAGCTCCAGCAGTTAGAGTACCCGTGGTGGCTACTGCTTGGCTGCCAAAGTTCGGGCTAATCTTCGTTCCAGCAATAGCCGCCGCTGAATTAACATCTGCGTTGACGATGCTATTTGTAAGAGTCAGCCTGTCGTAGGCTACAGAGCCAGCGTTGAGTGCAGGACCAGGTATAGCCAAAAAGGTGTTATTAGCACCCGAGATTGTCTTATTGGTAAGAGTATCAGTAGTGTCACGAGCAACGACCACGTCAGTAGTATTAGGAAGGGTAAGAGTAGAAGCGCCAGTAAGGACAAACTCAAGGTTACCACCTGCTTGTTTATAATTGCTCTCATATGTTAAAACCGGACTTGCAGCACCTGTATCAATGGTGAGTGTCCGGTCAGTTGTATCTGTACTTGTGTAGCTGATTGTCAGCTTGTCAGAAGTAGATGCTGTTGTGTTAAAAAGGCTTAGAGGCCCGTATACACGCATCTCTTCTAGTCGTTGGGAATTCTGCCCAACCTCGACTATACCTAAAGTCCCGCTGCCCCCGACTGAGGCCTCGTTTGGTAGTAGTCTGACTGAAGCGGATGATGCGAGGAGGGAGTCGCCAGAAGTGCTAGTTCGATAAACTGAACCTAGCGTATCAATCTTACGTAGGTTAGCTTTGGCAACTGCAGTATAGTCATCCTCAATAGTAAGTTTAAGGTTACTTGTAATTTCTGCCACATCTAACCTCGTTAAGGGGAGAAAGGAAGGGCTCGCCTAAGAGAAACCCAGGAAGCCCTCCCAAGAAGGAGTGCGGTTGGCCGAAGCCAACTCCACCCTAATTAGTCAATCGTTCCGACCTTCAAGGTAGCAACTTCAGCGGCAATGCGTTCAATAGCCTCTTGAATAGTCGTGGGGGTAGCGGTGGTCCAGTTGCCGGCAGTTAGGTCATCTAACTGGCCGAACTGAGCTGCAAGTCTTTCTCGGTCGTTAGGGACAGTTTTGCTATCCTTAACAGTCTTATTTACCTTATCACTTGGCATGTTAGCCTCCTAAAGCGGGGGCTCAAGGCCCCCATTGGATTAAAGTGTGAAGTTGTTCAATCGAGCGATAGCAGCAGGGTGCTTACAAATCAAGACGCCAAGAGCTTCCATGTAAGTGGTAATTCTTCGCTGGTGATTTGTTCCGTTTGGACGCAAGTGAAACTCAGGCATGTTTCCAACTCGAACTGGCTCGAAGTCAGTACCGTGGTACTCAAGGACTTTCTTACCAGACTTAGCTTCAGGAAGCATGTAAAGACGAGTCTTGGGGCAGTACTCAGTAGTGTAAGACTCCAAGAAGTCATTCTCATGCTGGAAACCAAACTTCTTGATACCGCGAGCTGCATCGTCGATGCTGTTGAAGCGTCTGTCAGTTTCACGAGACTCGATGAAAGCTGCATGCGCCTCAGGAGCCATACACATCTTCTTCCAAGAGTACATGTTGCGGCCAACGTTGATTTTGCACTGGTCCATTACAGACTGAACAAAAGTAACGTCAAGTGGGTTACCGCCAACATCTTCAGTTGAGGCTGCGTTTGCACCCTCCATTGTGATGCCGTGGATAACTCGGCTGTCGCTAGAAACCAAAGACTCAAGTCCAGCAACAACTTCAGTAGCAGTGCCGTAATCACCAGAGAAAGTGTCAAGGTTCAATGCAGAAGTTCCACCAGTAGGCTGCTTGTATCGGTAGAATACAGAACCAGCGGGGAAAGCTCCACCATCGTTGGTAGTAGCAGACAACTCACCGAAAGAGGCGTCAAGAGGTCGCAAGGTAACTTTGTTATTCTTGCGGTCTTTCTTAACAACTTTCCAGTAGTATTCATTAACGTCAGTCTGACCATTAGTAGCAGTGTGCTCAGAAAGAACGCTACCGTCAGAGCCGCGCAAGCGAAGGATGTCACCAAACTCGAAGAAACCAACATGCCCGCGAGCAGAGTCAGTAGCATCAAGAGTGATTTCAACATCACCGCCAGAAGGAGCAGCTGCAGAAGCAACAGTTCCGATTACGCCAGTTCCGTCGCCGTACAAGTCAGCAGCCATTCGTCGCTTAGACGCGATAGCTTTAGACTGGATTTCGATTGCCAGAGGCTCGGCGTACTTAGCGGGGCTTTTGCGAGCACGATTCCACAGAGAGTACTCAATGCCGATAGTGGCAGAAAGCTCTTTGTAGATGGCAGTGTGCTCAGCAGTGCTGACCTGGTGCTCATCGGGGAAGTCCCCAGCGGAGCCAGGACTAGAGTACTGAATGGCAGCTGGTCCGAAGCTAGTCTGGAACAAGAAGTCAAGTTGACGACCATTTGGGTCACCGCTTCTGACTTGCTGAATCATTTCCCAATCCTGGTACTCTTCTGAAAGCTGACTGCGTACACCTTCGGAGTAGGCAATCTGGAGGAATTTACCGAGGTTCAATCCCGGTTCTACGTTAGTAATAGCCATTGGTATTTACCTTTCTTAAAATTTTGAGGCGGTAAGCGTTAGATTTTCGCCTTACCAGTTAAGATGTCTGTTAGAGCCGAGCCCCAGTCACCTGACTTAATTCGGTCTCGTACACTCTCTGCAGACTTATTAGGTCGCATCCCTTGCATTGCTCGGGTTGCTATCTGTTCACTGGCTGCCTTTTTCTTGTTTTTAACAGACTTGCTTACGGATTTCTTGGCTTCACTTTTGAAGAGTCGTCGGTAGAAGCTAGCCGTCTCTCTAAACTTCTGGTCAACTAGACTAGAAGTGAGCGGGGTGCCTTCAGGTAGTTCATCAAGCTCTGCAATGACTTCATTCCAGATAGCTTTGTCTAGTTTATGCTCAGCAACCTGGTCACCGAGCTTACCTGCGAAGCGGTACTTCTGAAAGGCAGGGACAACTGTGGCTTCGAGCTTTTTGTCTTCTGCCAACTCTTTGTCCTTGGCCAGGCTCTCTTCTCGCTCTTTCATCTGACGCATCAGACGTTCACGTTCACGAGATTCCTTCTCAAGGCGCTCTTCAAGGTCCATTCTGGCTAACTGGTCCGGTGAGGCTTTCTCTCGGGCTCTTAGGCGGTCAAACTCACCGCTAATGAATCCCTCGTAGCCACCTTCTTCGGAGTTAATCAAGTCCAGAAGGTTAATGATGCCCTCTCGTCCGCCGTCACCCCAGGCTCCCTCAAACTTATTCCAAGTATCGTTAAGCTCGTTGTGCTTAGTCTCTAACTCGGTGTATTTTGAGTTCCCAGAGTCACGTTCCGCCTGCATCTTACGTGCTAAGGCTGCCATTTGAACGTACTTGGTCATCTTCTCAGTATCGCTGAAATCTACCTCTATTTCGCGGCGTCCTTTGTGGTCGGTGATTGCGACTTTGGTTAGAGATGCCTCTCCTACCTTAGAATCGCTTTCAGCCTCGCCCTCAGAGTCGATATCTTCCTCTGACTCTCCCTCGGGGGTCAAATCAGACTCAGAGTCATCCTCTTCAGTGTCTACCTCATCAGATAGCTCGCCGGTATCCAGCTCTACGTCCGTTTCCACCGTTTCTGCTAGTTCTTCAGTGCCTGGTGAGGGCTCGGTGGACTCCCCATAGGCTGCTACTTCAACATCTGTACCCGCTTTTAGTGCTTCTACTGCTTTTGCTAGTACATCACTCATGATTTTACTCCTTTTCAAGGCGACTGGTGGTAACCAGGCTCCTTTTTGTGCCGTCCTCACTCGGGATAGGCTAAATATTAGTAATCTAGGCTAGTTACACCGCCAAAGGTAGGTGCAAGGTGGCCTATACAAGGATTATATCACACTTTAATGAACTTGTCAAGCAAAAAATGTGCCTAAATGACAAATTTCTCATTATTCTTCAAATCCACCCGGCTCACCCGGTAATGGGCCCAAATTTAGGGCATCTGCTTGGGGTGCTCCGGTCATCTCAGGGCCCGCTGGGAGGCCCATATCGGGATTTGCGAGGCCCATTGGGTCGGGGCCAGGGGCAGCCCCCATAGATTCTTGATTAGCGGCCTGGTCTTGAGCTGCGAGGCTCTCACGGGCACGTATGTGGGCCTTAAGTAGCTCCTTTAACTCGTCTGGGAGGTACTTAAACTCACTAGACATGAGGTAAGTATAGGAGAACTCTAGCATATTTGTATGGTCTTGCATATCTTCAGGAGCTATATAGACTTTCTCAGCTATAATTTGCTCGAAAATCTCCCTCTGGCGGTCCTCAGCAAGCTGCAATCTGTCATAAGCAGACTCTAACTCATTTAGTTTGAGCATTGACATGATAGTCCGGCTGTCTACACCGGCTTTCTCGAAAAGAGGCATGAGTTGAATCATCTCTTCTCGCCTAGTCATGGGGTCAAGGCTCATAGAAGCGCCGTACTCGACTACGATATCAAAGCCGCCGTCAATGTCAGCTCCCTCGATGTCAAGCGCCTCAAAGGCTTTCTCCTTGCCCAGAACCTTGACTGTCCGAGGAGTGTCCCAATGCTTGATTACGAGGTTCAAGAATGCCTTGTAGACTGACTCTACTAGAGCTACATACTTGTTGAAGAGCCTGTGACGAATCATGTTACCTTGGTTGGTAGCGTACTGCATCGAGAAACCTGACTGCTCTCGACTCTGCTGACCAAACATGGACTCATTCACACCTGCCATATCATCGATGTACATCTTGAGAGATTCAAGGGTAGTGTTCACTTGGTCGGGCATTGGCATAGGAGACATGAAATGGGGAGGCTGGCTCCCAGTCATCTTGATGATGTCCCAGGGAGAGTTAGTTATAGACTCGTCGCTAATCTCTGACCCTTCGGGAAGGATAATTCGAGCAACACCATGGGCATGAAGGTTATCCATGATGACGTTAAGCATACGGTTATGGGCATCCTGGAGAGGAGCCTCGTAAGAGAGAACAGCCTTACCCCAAGTGGACTGAGGCTGCTCGAAATCAGTAATCTGATGGTAAGGTAAGTGGGCCTTCGCAGGAAGACTAGTATCGCCATCACTGAATCGGTGTGGGTTAGGCTTCATCTCGGTTAATAGCTCACCCTGGCGAGTGCAGTAACACTTCCTGCCAACGAGGCCATTGTAGAGGGTGCCCTTCTCCCAGTACTCAAAGATGCGAACTACATCGAACTTCTTCTCATTCAAGAGACTAGACTCACTATAGCCCTGCTGTACCTCTTGGTCTTTCATTCGAGAGCGCTCTAACTCTTCTTCCTTGTCGGGGAATAAGTAGATGGCTTCTTCGTAGGGCATGACAATTTCTTCAAACACATATCGAACGTCATCCCAGCAATCAGCGTCGGGGTCCATGTGTATGCGCCAAGGTGAGATATTTTTGAAGGATAAATCACCTTCTGTCGTAATGTTACCATCTTCATCTACCTCGATTGGGTCACCCTTCAATGGGTCCCAAACTGTCTTAATAAAGCCTGTACCATACAGTAGCATGTCGAAGGTACAGCGGTCTACAGTCTCCTGCAGCTTATACTTTCGAATTGCATGTCGTATGAGTCTATCCGCAGCGTCAGCCCGCCTGCGGTCTTCTAGGTCGTTAGAATTAGGCCGGGCAATAACGCTAGGGGGATTAGCTGACATTTGAGAGTGAATAAGGCGGAGATTCTTAAAGGCGTAGTTAGCGCCAATATCAATCTCTGAGGAGTCTACATCTGTAATACCTAGCTCAACTTCGGAGTTAAAGGAGAGGCCTACTTCGGGAGTGTATACAACACCCCTTGAATTGTATATTGTCTTCTCATTCTCTTGCCACTGATATTCGTAATCCTTACGACTACGTTCGCAATGGTCTATTCTCTTCTTGAGTTCTATTTTAGCCTTCTCTGGGCTCCAAGTTTGCACTTTAGGCATCTTCAGGGTCCTCACCATTCTGTTGGTAATATCCGTAATCAGACAGGGCAGCATTAACTTCTTCTTTAAGGGCTAAGTGCTTGTCTTTAGGACGTTGAATATTCTCTAACCATTGCTTAGCATCACGAAGGAATTGCAGAGCTTGCTCCTTCTTCCAATCCGCTTCAATACAGTCTACTGCGTACTCAATCCTGCAACGCAGAACTTCACAGGGGTCAGGCTGAGGAGATGCTTCGGTAGGCATCGTTACCGAGACACTTATCTTCGTCTTGTGGTCCATCGGCGGTGTCCTCGACTATGAATCATTTGTCTAACGTAGCGTACACGCTCTTCGTGTAGCTTACGACGTTCTTGCCGGATACCTAGTAAGACTAGGCCTAACAACGGGACGATTAAATGTAAGGCTAGGACTAGACCCGCCGTATACGCTTCCCAGTTGTCCATACACCCCTCCTAGTCACCCTCCCGGGCTTTGTCTTCTGTTGTAGCTTCTTAGCCTTAGCTTCTGTCTCTCGTCGCTTGCGATTGGCATGTCGAAGCTCGGCATCCCAAGTGAGGTGGGTCTGCCCGACTTCCTTCTTGGGTTTACAGTCTACAAAATATTGAGCACAATCTAGCAAGTGAAAGCTAGATGAATTAACTATGCGATTCTCAGAAGTCTGACTATATTGACAAGAGACTAACTCTTCTGCTAAGTCACTGCCATTTGGAGTCAGTTTTATATCACCCTGAGACAAGGCTGTTTGGAGGTTTTTAATTAACTCTCCCTTACGTTGAGCCTTGTTCCAAGGGGTCATGTAAGTGAGGCCAAACTTAGTAGCCATTGACGTATACCAAACTTCATGCGGGTCAGCAATTCGCCGCATCACATTATGCCCGCCTGAAAGTTCCATTACGCGCTTGACAGCCTCTTCAGGGTCTAGTATATTCTCAAGGTAAAACCCTTTAACAATGTACCAGGTACCGGTCACAGGGTGTTCTGCCCAAAGAGTATATCCAAACTTACCAGACATTGCAGGGTCAACCGCTTCTACATGACGCCAGCTGCGGGAATAACCTTCAGGCATATCCTCCATCATAGTCTCGTCATCGTACATGTAGACTGCCTGGTCACCACTAGCCCAAGCACCTTCAAGAATTGTCTTTCGATAGGACTCACTAAATGAGGACAGAGAGGCTAGCTTGCGGGCTTTCATCTCCTCAGTGTACACCGGGTTGTCAAACATCTTAAAGGTGTACTTCTTGGCGTAGGGCATCTCCGCTGAGTCTACAAGCTTTCGCACTCCGGCATTTACAACCTTAGGAGTGAACGTTGCTAAAAAGGACCCATCACGGGCCTGTACGCGCAAGTGAAGCTCTTCAATAAGGCGAGCTGAGCCTGGCATTTCGTCAATCCAGACATAATGAGCAACGTAAGCCTGGAGCTTTTCTCGGGCTTCGTTCTCGGAGTGGTGTGATGCAAAGACAATCTTGTTGCCGTTCTTATGACTAACAGCCTGTAGTACGCCTCCTGTACGATGTTCTTTGTATTCGCCTTCATGGAGGAATGACTTAATCTTTCGCCAGAGGACATCTTCTACCTGTTTTGAGAGTCGGCCAACTACAAGGAGGAGTAGAGGCTCGTCGCCCCATGCTTCAGGACGCTTCCATGTGGGGTGTGTTTCAGTGAACACCCAGGAAGTCTCCCTAGCACCTACTTGAGATTTACCAGACTGATTACCGGCCACTACGTATCGGTGAGGTACTTCGCCTAAGTCATCAAATACTTGCTGCTGAGCTTTAGTAGGACGAGACTTCAAATTAGAAGCATCGAAGGCATGTTCTAGCTCAAGCTTATTAAGCCGCTCTAAGGCGTATGCAAGTACTCTTTGGTCCACTTAACCTCCGGTTTTGGGGCGTCTTCTGTTTAAGTCCTAGTCCGCCTGCAGTATCCAGACACCCTCAACAGTACAGCTTGTTACTACGTCGAGTTCTATTTCGAGTTGAGAGCCTAGTAGTCCAGTGGTATGGTCAATGACAATGTAGTCATTGGTAATGGTAGAAGAAGTAGCCACTTGTTCAAAGGCTCCAGTTGAATTGTGGGCAGTGGTCAACCGTGCAGTTAGGCCCCCTACAACTGAAGTTACTTTTACGTAAACCTTCAAGTTACGGGCTCCACCGGCTGTTACTCGGGAAGTGCCAAGTACTTGGTTGTTACCTGTAGTTAGGTCACCGACATTGCTGTCCTTGATGTCTTTTGGAATCCATGCGTTAGCCATTGTTTAACCTTTCATAGAGTTGATATGGGGTAATAAGGGAGTCGGCCTCCCCGTCCAGTATTTCAGTAACCAGCTCAGTGCAGGTATACATGCCCGTAATATTCCAAAGATTGACTTTGGGGATGTCGATTCCGCAAAACTTCTTAAGGAAGTAGCGAGCCCCCAGCCAAACAAGGGCCTTGTAGTCATAACCACGGCTCCCAAACTTAGCAGCAATCTCTTCTAAAGACTTATCAGTCTTGACATCTACAGTGCCTACAATCTCACGCACCGCAGTAAACTCTTTGCGCGTAGCAATCTCCACGCCAGCCAAGGAAGAATGTAAGAACTTCTTATTCTGGTACAGGCCTACGTGGGTCATCTCCTCGCCCGTAAGATATTTGATAGCCCGTCCCACAAAAGTATCTGATGTTGTAAATACTACTTGAATCATACAGGAACCTTATGCAGATATAAATTGATATGCATATTCACATCAGTTCCGCCAGTAGAAGTATACTTAATTCTTATGTACAAATCTTTTAGTACTTTAGCGGGATATTCAATGCGCTCATGTCGCTGAGAGCAGATGCTGGGGTCTACATTCCAGGCAGTGGCAAATTCATCAAGCACGGTATTAGGTCCATAACCAAGAATATTATCAATATCTACTATCTGGAACTTGACACTGTCAGCCCAGACATGATTCTCTAACATTAAATGAACCGCATTAATCATCCGGTCCTCTGTTAGCTTATAATCAACACTACCTTCTGTACCGGCTGTGATAGTGCCTGATATGCCAGTTCCCCGGAAACGATAGCCATCAGAAGAAACAAAAGCTCGGGGCCTAACTATTGGCGTGCCGTCAGATTCCCGCGGCTCATCTAGTGGGTCTGTTATCACATGCGCTTGAACTAGCCCGTCTAGAGTTGTCTTGTCGCCGGCAGATATCGCATCCTTCATCACAACATCTAGTACATCTCCAGTAACGTCGATTCTCTCTACGGCAATTACAATAGAAGATGTAGCAATCTCCTTACTTAACTGGCCAGGCCTAACAGCTCCAGAAGTTACATCTACTGCAATACTATATGTATATGTAGTCTGTGCCATCTACTATCCTATCTGTATAATTTCCCAAGATGACTCGAATACATCCATACCGCTAGCTGTATTCGACCATACTCGTATTTCACATGCTTCTGTTCCGTCCATTTCACATATACAATGTGTATGGACAACTAGACGAGCTAAGTGAGTATGCCCAGAGATGTCATGTCCATGGCGAGCTGTAGAGTCCATCTTTACCCCGCCCTTAAACAAAGCCACCATTCCCATCTGTTGTTTCTCATACATTTTAATTGACCCAGACCAGGCCATATAATACGTGCCTGCTGGAACTACTTTAGAGAATCCAGGCAATAAAACAGGAGTTGTACTAGTCGTAGAGAATGTAGAAGTTTCACTTGTTTCTACGACAGGAAGTCGTGTAACAATTCGACGCCTGCCTTCGTCCGCAGATAAGTCACTATTGCCATCATTGACAATAATATCTCCGGCATCTATATCGGCCAGTAACTGCATATCAGCCATAAACACATGAAACTCCTCCACACTCAATTGATAGTATTCGCCCGGAGCGATAACTTGTCCGTTATACGTCTTATCAGTAAGTGTGTTGTTTTTAATCTTCTTGATAATCATAGGGTAGCAGAACTCCCTTCTCCAGGAGTAGTACTAGTGGCTAAGATAGTCAATTTAACTACAGGCCTCTGAGGAGCAGTTCCTCCCGCACCTTTAGCGAACACAAAGAAGACATCTCCTTGACTAAATGTCACTCCAGAGAGTCCAGTAGACTTCCATGCATATCGAGCAGTGTTGATATCCCACGTAAATACCTTATCTCCGGGAGCTGTGCCATTCTTATAAATCTCAATATCAATTGTACTACTGTCCTTACTATTACTGTAAGTTAGACCCAAAAGTTGAGCATCAAAAGGGACAACAGCAGGCGTGTCATTGACGGGGATGTTAGACGCCTCAATGTCTAGCCATTTATTTTTAATATTAGCTCCGCTATTAAAGAAGCTATATTCTATAGTACGACTAGATACTGTCCCCGTTGCTGCTTCTTCAATAGCGTCCTGAACATTATCGGCCACAAATCCATTGCCGCTATTATCAAACGGAGTAGAGGTAGCTACTTGTCCTGTTTCAATGCGTCTAGCCACTAAGAGTACTCCGCTATCCGAGTGTCCACAGTCCCGCTGGCAGCCACGAGATAGATAGGCAAAGTGTCTCCACATTCTAGAAAGAACTTTTCGCCCTTGAATACCTTGGTGCCATTGGAACTAGTAACAGACCCGTCAAAGCCGTAGTAGACATCTCCATCAATAGGTTGAATAGAGATGACTTTACGCTTGGTCAGCGCAGATGCCCCTACCTTTAACTCAGCCGCCGTAGTAGTAACTGACTGAGAGGCGTATACACCTGGGCCATTTATCTCATTGTAGGGCATTAGGAAGTACTCCCCTTAGCCTTTCTAGTTCTAGCCTTCTTTAGAGGCTTCTTTTCTTCTTCAGCAGGCTCTGGAGGTAAGTGTAGCTTCGGGTCTTCTGCAATCAATTCCTGCATCTTAC
>JABAOC010001553.1_pt5 | contig 16067 bp, 13 predicted proteins | sample 7062161 | NCBI WGS metagenome assembly JABAOC01 (sample SAMN14538625, study PRJNA623070) | marine sediment metagenome | biome: marine biome [ENVO:00000428]; feature: marine pelagic biome [ENVO:01000023]; material: deep marine sediment [ENVO:00002113] | place: India: Gulf of Khambhat ... | reverse complement strand
CATAAGGAGGTCTAGTATGGATAAGGGCGCGAAAGAAATGCGACACGAAAGCTTCATCGACAACATGCGCGAATTGCAGAAGGTCCATCCGGAGTATACGTGGGAGAAGGCCTACAATGATGCCATGACTCTTTGGACCCTTCATGACTATTCAGCCTTCAAGACCATGGAAGAGGAAGTTGGAACAGACAGAGCCGCTCAACTCTATGCCAAGATGTGGGAACTGCGCTCTAAGCTGGAGTGGCCGGGCCTCTGCGAGCTGATTGGCAAGAAGCCCGAGGACAAGTTTACGATCCAAGACGTCGCGCAGATCATGATCAAGAGCTTTGCCTTGTTCGGCAATCCAATGGAAATTGTAGAGGACACAGAGGACAGGATCACCCTGCGCTGTTACGATTGTCCCTACACCACCCAGGTGATCTGGGGTTTGCTCCCCCCCAAAGAGGCAGAGGTGTACAATCAGAAAATTCAGGTTGATTGCAACTACGCGATCTTTGAGACTTACCTCAAACTCGCAGGCCTTTTCGAGGAGTGGGTGTTCAACTTCCCCTCACAACTTTGTCTCACGAATCAATATTGTGAGTTCGGGTTCATCAAATCCAAGCTTGACAGGACACCCAAAAAGTAGAATCTTGCGGGTTGCACGTATGACACCCGCGACTGGGGAAGGTCGGTGAGAGAGACGCGAAAGCCTCGTTCATCGCACACGCTTTCCCCAGTCAGCGAGGAAATGAAAGGAGGTGATGTGAAGGAAAAATCGAGGGTGAGATTTTGTAGGACAGGTTCGGCTAGACTTAAGGGATAACCGAAAAGGAGGGTTTGGAAATGAAAAAGTTTATCGTCTTGCTTCTGGTACTTCTCGTGCCGGCTTCCGTGGCTTTGGGTGGTAGTGCGAAACCCATAAAGATCGGTGCCATTTTGAATTTGACCGGTCCTGCCGCGATGTTGGGCCCACTCTTCAAAGACGGCATCACGAAGCGCTTCGAGGAGAATAACAATCAAGTTGCCGGCAGACCTTTAGAGCTTATCGTCGAGGACGGGGCCACTGATGCAACCGTTTGTCTTGAGAAGGCCAGAAAACTGGTGGAAAGAGACAAGGTTGAAATCATCATCGGGCCGCTCATGGGCGATGCTCACCTGGCCATAGCCCCGTATATAGCGGGCAAAAAGGTCCTAATCACAACGCTTTACAGTGGGGATATTTCGCTGGCTAAGTACCGTAACTGGTTAACTTACCCGACAACACTGGTTGGTCTGACCATTCCCGTGGGTTGGTACGCCCATGATGAGGGGTATAGAACCATGGTCATGGTCACCTCTGATTATGCCGGGGGCCACGGTTTCATGAAGGGCCTTCGTATGGGCTTCGAACAAAGAGGGGGTACGGTCGTTCAGGAGGTGTTTGTCCCTGTGGGTACGGCCGATTTTGGCCCTTATATCTCCACTTTTAAAGAGGCTGACACCGTTGCGTTCTTTGTGCCGAATACTGCTGAAAGTGCGCGCTTAATTACACAGCACAAGGAATTCGGGGTCAAGATGCCAATCCTGGGAACGACGTTAGCTTCCGATTTGCCCGAGCATGTGATGAAAGAAATGGGGGATAATGTTCTCGGCGTGCGGGGCCAGGCCGCATACATTTGGTCCAGGGATGATCCAGTCAACAACGCATGGGTAAAAGCCATGGAAAAGCGCTTTGGACGGACGCCTAGTGGCATAGAGAATAATTCCTACTGCATTGCATCGGCCATTCTGACCGCACTGGAGAAAACAGGCGGCGACGAGTCGTTTGATAAACTGTGGCCAGAGGTGGTCAAAGTGAAACTCGATACGCCACAGGGCCCCCTGAGTTTTTCTTCCGGTGGTGTTGCGATTACGGACGGTTACATTGTCGAAGCCAAGAGAAAAGACGGAAGATATATCTGGGATCCTATCAAGGTCTATCCCCAGGTGCGTGACCCCAGGCCAGAATAGTCGGCGTTCGATATGGGCAGATTGGGGTTTCGCTCCAGTCTGCCCGTTTTTCCCAGTCTATCCCTGTCAGATAACCCAGAAAACGTGCTCATGATGGAACAGTTCGTCATAAACCTGCTCAATGGACTCTCATATGGAATGGTCTTGTTCCTCATAGGCGCTGGCATGTCGGTGGTCATGGGAGCCATGGATATCACGAACCTGGCCCACGGCGTGTTGTACATGGTCGGCGCATATGTAGGGTGGACCGCAGCGGTGAAATATGGGGCGCCTTTTGGAGTCGGTCTTCTCGCAGGCGGTCTGGCAGCGGGCCTGGTTGGCTTGGCGATCGAACGAGGGTTTTTGCGTTTTCTATACAAACAACCAAACGAACAGGTCCTTTTGACTTTTGGCTTTGTCTACATTCTGAGCAACTTATGTCTCTGGGTTTGGGGAGGGTGGCCCCGGATGCCCTTCACAGCCAAATTTCTTTCTGGTTCCTTCGGAATCTTGGGAAAAACCTATCCAAAGGCCAGGATGGCGATGATCGTTATCGGATTGGTCCTGGCCGTCGTCCTGTGGTGGCTTCAAGACAGGACCCGGATTGGCGCGATGGTTCGAGCAGGAATGGACAACAAGGAAATGACCATGGGCCTTGGCATTAACCTGGAGCGAGTTTTTGCCATGGTTTTTTTTGTGGCCTCCTGCATTGCTGGTGTGGCTGGCGTCGTCGGAGCTCAGCTCCTTGGGGTGTATAACGCACTCGGATTGGAAATTCTGCTTTTAGCACTGATCGTTATCATTGTCGGTGGGGTGGGTTCGATACAGGGGGCCTTGCTGGGAGGCCTTCTTATTGGGATTATTGATGCCTTTGGCAGAGCCCTCTTTCCAAAACTCGCGATGTTTACCATGTATCTTACGATGGTTATCATCTTACTCGTGCGGCCGAGTGGTCTTCTGGGGAGAAAGGATTAGAGGATGGAGACAGCGAGACCCGAGACGATTGCTCAGCCAGTGGGTGGTCCTCTGATCAGCTTTGCTCCCTATATTGCCATAGGGGGGATTCTCATCATCGTCCCCCCGTTTCTGTCCACCTATTTTCAAGGGATCATGACCCGGTTCCTTATCTTTGCCATCTTTACAATGGGTTACAATGTAGCCTTCGGCTACACGGGACTCATTTCCCTTGGACATGCCGCTTTTTTCGGCGTAGGAGGCTATACCATTGCCGTTCTGAAACTCCAGTATGGCAGCGACCTCTTCTGGATAGGGTTTCCTCTCGGTATATTGGTTGCGGCCGTTATCGCTGCCTTGTTCGGCATTATTGCCCTTCGGGTATCGGGGCTTTACTTTCTGTTAGTGACCTTTGCGCTAGGGCAGTTGCTCTATAGTATTGCCTGGAATGTTAAATGGCTGAACTCTCCTGGGATGCAAGGCATCGCAGGCTTGTCCCTCCCAAGTTTCGGCATACCGGGATTTGTCATAAGTCAGACTTCTTTTTATTACCTGGTTCTCCTGATTTCCGTCATCTGTTTCGGTCTGGTATATCGAATCGTCCATTCGCCCCTTGGGCTCGCCCTTGTTGGTCTTCGTGAAGGCGAGGCGAGAATGCGATCCCTAGGTTACAACACATGGCTATACAAATATATTGCCTTCGTTGTCTCCGGGGCTTTCTCGGGAGCCGCCGGGGGCCTTTTCGGTTATTATAATTACCTGATTTCCCCGACCCACCTTGGTGTGGGGACCTCTTTCTTGCCGATGTGCATGGCCATCATCGGGGGAGTGGGGACACTTTCCGGGCCTATTGTCGGTGCTGCTTTGATCGTATTTGTAGAGAACTTCGCAAGCCTCGTGACGCCAGATCGCTGGCCATTGATCTTGGGTGGCCTTTTCGTCCTGGCCATCATGTTTGCGCGACAGGGAGTGGTCGTTTACGCGGGAAGGCTGTGGAACAGTTTCGGGTACCGCTATGGAAGCATTAAGAGTTGAGGAGCTGTCCAAACAATTTGGGGGGCTGCGAGCGGTAAACGACGTTTCGTTTTCCGTACAGGTTGGGGAGCGCTTGGCTATCATTGGGCCTAACGGTGCCGGAAAGACCACGCTCTTCAATCTGATCAATGGGCAACTGTCGGCCAGTGCCGGTCGAATTTTCTTTTTCGGACAAGATGTTACCGGTGTGCCTACACACTACCGTGCCCAGCTTGGCCAGGCTCGCGCCTTTCAGATCATTAGCCTCTTTCTGAATCTGACCGTCCTGGATAATACTCTCCTCGCTCTTCATGGGACAAAGCCATATCGTTTTCAGATGTTCCGCCAGATCAACGCCTATGCGGACGTCCTGGACAAAGCGCAGGAGACCCTGGAGAGATTGGGGTTATGGGAAAAAAAGGATGAACTCGTGAAGAACCTGGGGTATGGTGAGCAACGGAGAATGGAAATCGGCCTCAGTGTTGCTCTTGAACCAAAACTCTTATTGTTGGACGAGCCGAGTGCCGGACTGACAATGGAGGAGTGTTCGGATATCATCGACCTGATAAAGAACTTACGATCGGATATTACGGCGATCATTGTTGACCATGATATGGATCTCGTCTTTGGTGCGGCTGAAAGGATCATTGTGCTCCATTACGGAGAGATCATAACGGACGGCGCCCCAGAAAGAATTCAAGCCGATCCAAAAGTAAGGGAGATCTACCTGGGGGTCGAGGAATGACATGTTACAGGTAGATGATATCCAGTCATACTATGGGGAAAGTCACGTCCTTCATGGCGTTTCCATGACGGTTCAGCAGGGGACAGTTGCGGCCCTTTTGGGCCGCAATGGCATGGGAAAAACAACGACCATTCGTTCGATTATTGGATTCACCCCTCCTCGAAGTGGCACGGTGCGGTTTAAAGAGAAAGACATTACCCACCTGAAGCCCTTTCAGATTGCCCAGCTAGGGATTGGGCTGATTCCACAAGGCCGAAATATTTTCCCATCGTTGAGTGTCAAAGAAAACCTCACCATGGCAGCAAGGACTCGGAACAAAGAGGGAGTCTGGTCTTTGGACAGGGTTTATTCGCAATTCCCGCTCTTGAAGGAACGGTCCAACTTGAAAGGGAACCTTCTGAGCGGAGGAGAACAGCAGATGTTGGCCATCGGACGGGCCTTGATGACCAACCCCGAGCTTCTTCTGATGGATGAGCCTTCAGAAGGTCTTGCCCCCTTAATCGTCCGTGAGATTGGATCGATCATCGGTCAACTCAAGACGGGTGGGTTTTCTATCCTGTTGGTCGAACAAAACCTCCCCATGGCGATGGAGATTGCCGACTATGCCTACATTATCAGCAAGGGGACAATCGTACACGAATCGACAATCGACGAGTTGAAAGAGAATGAGGAGATAAAAGTGAAGTACCTCTGTGCCACCGAATGAATTTTGCTATCGAGACTTCTTTGTATCTCCAGTGATCCAGGATTCTTATAGGTTCGACGAGCTCCAGCTTCGCAAATTGAGCGTAATACTTTCCCATAATAGACATGGTTGCCCATCCGGAGGGAGAGAGAATATACTTCGCGTCTTGAGTTGAAGCGCAGAGCTTCAGAAGGTGCATACTGTCACGTATTATTGGTCTGACAGCCTGACTAATCTCCTCATTCCAGTACCTTGTGGAGCCTAACCATCCAACGATATCTCAGAGCAGTGAAAAGCGAGAAGATATTTCAAGATTCGGAAAGGTATTAGGTTGGACATCCTTATCAGAAACGGAAATGTTATGGATGGAAGTGGCAATCCCTGGTTTAGAGCAGATGTGGGGATTAGCGGCGAGAAGATTGTTTGCCTTGGCAGGGTTGAAGCTGTCCAGGCGAGAAGAGTAATCGATGCTCAGGGGTTGATGGTCTGTCCAGGGTTCATCGATGTTCATGCACACTCTGACCCCATTTTTACACTGAATGCTGATGATCAGTGCCGTTACCTGGAGGGGCGGATCCGACAAGGTATCACGACCGAGATTATCGGCAACTGCGGAAAGAGCTTGGGGCCACTGAAACCCGAAAATGTCGACTTCGTCAAGGGAACCTTTTGGCAGAGTCCGGAAGGAGTGGCGTGGGATTGGTCCACGGTAGGGGAGTACCTGAAGCGACTCGAGACTCAGGGGGTGGCGCTGAACGTAGGGACATTGGCGGCCCACGGAACGATACGAATCGCCGTTATGGGGATGAACGCTGCAGTTCCGTCTGAGGAACAGTTGAGGGAAATGAAAAGACTCGTTCAGGAAGCACTCGATGAGGGTGCCTTTGGCCTCTCCTGTGGCCTGATCTATCCACCAGGGATGTACACAACAACTTTTGAATTGATGGAGCTAGCCCGGGTGGCCGCTTCGAAAGGAAGAATCTTCACGAGCCACATCCGTGGTTCCAGTGAAACCCTTCTGCCAGCGGTGAAAGAGATCATCAGAATCGGAGAGGAAACTGGTGTCGCTGTGCAACACTCGCACCATGAGGCAGTGGGCAAGGACCATTGGTGGAAGATAGAGGAAACCCTCAGACTGGAGGAATCCGCACGAGATAGAGGCGTCTCCATCACTTATGACGTTTTCCCCTACGTCGCAGCGAACACCAATATGACCGCGATCTTCCCCCCTTGGTCCTTAGAAGGGGGAATCCAAAAACTTATGGAGCGACTTCGGGCTCCCGAGATTCGCGGTCGAATTGAATCGGACATTGAGGAGTCTATTCCTGGCTGGCCTCCCTGGATCCCGGGATGTTGGGCTCACAACATTGTTGAGGCAGTAGGATGGGATAACATACGGGTGTACCATGTGGGAAGCGAGAAACACAAGAGTCTTATCGGGAAGAGCATTCAAGAGATTTCTGGCATCTTCGCTAAGAAACCCTTTGAGGCAGTTGCCGAGCTCATGCTTGAAGCCGATGGGGTTGCGAGCTGTTACGTCTTCGGCGTGTCGGGTGACCTCTCCACAGACGAACCGAACAGGGAATTAATCAGGCACCCCCTTGGAGCGATCTCGACCGACGCAAGTGATTTTGGAAAGGGGAAACCGCATCCAGCCGCCTATGGGACGTATCCTCGCGTGATCGGCCGTCTAGCAAGGGATGAAAAGGTTATTCCTGTTCAGGAAGCTGTGAGGAAGATGACGTCATGGCCGGCTCAGATCATGGGCATCAGGGACCGGGGATGGATTCGCGAGGGGATGTTTGCCGATATTGTTCTTTTGGATTTGCCGCGGATCAATGACAATGCTACCTACGATAAGCCTCGTCAATTCCCGGACGGGGTCGAATTCGTTTTGATCAACGGGAAAATCATCATCGAAAGGGGGGAGTATCACAGAAGTCTTCCGGGAAAGGTTTTGCGTTGGTAGTGCGTTCTGGGAGCTTTGGCCAAATGTGAAAGGAGGGTGTGATGAAAAGAAAGAGGATATGTCTGGTCACTCAACTCGTGATCTACGGATTCGTCTTCCTTGCGGCTTCGGCGAATCCACTCTGGGCGAAACCGCAAGGCAAAATCTTCATCTCCACCGCCTATGATTTGCCCACTATGGACCCGCACATGCATAGTGTCAGGCCCATGTTTACTGTGGGTTGGCACATGTTTGACAACCTGGTCTATCGAGACCCAGTGACAAGGAAGATCGGCCCCTGGTTGGCGACTGATTGGGAGATCCTCGATGACCTTACCTGGGAGTTCAAGCTCAGAAAAGGCGTCAAATTCCACAATGGCTACCCTTTCACCGCACACGATGTCAAGTTCAATTTTGAGAGAATCCTGAATCCAGATCAGAAATCGCCGCAGCGAGCAAAGCATATCTCTATCAAGTCGGTGGAGGTCATTGACGACTATACGGTTCGGTTTCATACGAAGAATCCCTATCCGGTCATGCTGGAAAGGCTTGCCAACTTCCAGATGATCTCTGAGAAGTATGCGAAGGAGAAAGGGGATGCTCATCTCGCCCTGAATCCTGTGGGCACTGGACCATACAAATTCGTCCATTGGAAAAAGGGTCGAGAGTTGGTCGTTGAGGCAAACGAGGATTGGTGGAGGGGGGCGCCTCCCATTAAGACGCTGGTCTGGAGAACAATCCCTGAGACGGCCACGCAGATTGCAGAGCTTCTCGCCGGAGGGGTGGAATTCATCGAGTCGGTTCCCCCGGATCAGATCGATCTGATCAACAAATCCGGAGTTGCTCGGGTTATGGAGGTCCGAGTCCTTCCAGTCGCTTTTATCAAGCTCGACGGTGCACCCCGGGGAGAGCCAAATCCCTTTACGGACAAAAGGGTCAGGCAGGCAGTCAACTATGCGGCCAACGTCGACGGGTATATTGAGCACATCATGAGAGGGAGAGCGATAAGAATTGCTACCTGGGCCTCACCCTTTGCTTTCGGCTATGACCCCACCATAGAGCCCTACCCATACGATCCCGAAAAGGCCAAGCAGCTTCTGGCCGAGGCAGGTTATCCCGATGGGTTTGAGGTTCGCCATGTCAACAGCCACCAGAGAATACCTGCACAGAGGCAGTTTATTGAGGCCTTGCAAGTGGATTTGGCCAAGGTGGGGGTCCGAATGAAGATCCAGGAGTATACCGATGAAGGCCCCCTGTTCACGCTCATTAGAACAGGAAAAGCCGGTCCCATGTATCAGATGAGTTGGGGCTATTCGACGACTCATGATCTCGATGCGATTTTTTATGAACACTGCACCGAACAGTCGTTCTGGGCTTACTGGTGGTCGGACGAGACCACTGACCTCATTCTAAAGGCCCGCAATTCAATGGACCCTGAGTACAGAAAGACAATATACTCAAAGCTCCAGCACATCATCAAGGAAGAGGCTCCGGTTCTTTTTATGTGGCAATATGTGATGACATATGGGGTCGGGAACAAACTTGATTTGGTTGTCGGTTCAGACGAAATCCCGAGATTCTTTGATGCCAGGATAAAACAATAGGGGTTTCAACGCAGAACAGTTGTACCGGAAGACTTCTGTGAATACCACCAAGGTTTTTCAATAATTCGTCCCCAAGGAGGCGAACGAAATGAGAAGGCTGGGCCAGGTCGTTACCATCTGCCTCGGAATCTCCTTTATATCTTTCGTCCTCCTTCACCTGACCGGTGACCCAGTAACGGTCATGCTTCCTTTGGACGCCCCAGAAGAAGAAATCGCTTTGTTTCGCCACAAAATGGGCTTCGACAGGCCCATATTGGTCCAGTACCTCACTTTCCTGAAGAATGCGGCCAGAGGAGATTTCGGGACCTCCCTATTTCTTGAACGGCCGGCAACGTCTCTCGTTTTGGAGAGGTTCCCGGCCTCCTTGCTTCTTGTTTCGTGTGGTTTCTCCGTTGCCATGATGATTGCCATTCCCCTTGGGATTATCTCGGCTCTAAAGAACCACACATTCATAGACAATCTTTGCACATCTGTGGCCGTGATGGGACAGGCCATGCCTCTATTCTGGTTTGCCCTCATGATGATGATCGTCTTCTGTATCTGGCTCGGCTGGCTCCCAGTCTCCGGCTATGGAACGTGGAAGCACTTGATTTTGCCGAGTGTGAGTATGGGGGTCTGGATGGCTCCACAAACCATGCGATTAACCCGGTCAGGAATGCTTGATATCCTGTCCCAGGACTACGTTCGCACAGCCAGGGCAAAAGGTCTCTCTCGGAGGAAGGTGGTGGTCAAGCATGCCTTCAGAAACGCTCTCATCCCTGTTGTGACTCTAGTTGGAATGCAGTTTGGGTTTTTGGTTGGGGCGGCTGTGGTCACGGAGATGGTCTTCTCGTGGCCGGGTGTAGCAAGCCTTTTGTTAAACGCGATTCGAACATATGATTTTCCAGTCGTCCAGGCATCCCTCGTTATGTTGGCCCTTTTTATCATTTCGGTAAACTGGGCGGTCGATGTGATCGTCACTATCATCGATCCGAGGATACGAGACAAGCGCAGATGAATTCTAAGAGGAGAATTTCTTTCCAACTATACAGGACGTTACATATCCTCTGGAAGCTGCGGATGGGAACTCTGGGCTCATTGATTGTTGTCTTTGCCTGCTGTGTGGCCATCTTTGCTTCCTTCATTGCTCCACATAACCCCTATGAGGGGGAAATTACAAAAAGACTTATGCCGCCCTTCTGGATAGAGGGTGGAACTAAGGACCATATCTTGGGAACTGACCAAGTGGGACGCGACCTTTTGACTCGAATCATATTTGGGTCGCGCGTCTCTCTCGTGGTGGGATTTGCATCAGTTCTCATTTCTGTGACCATCGGGGTTTTCCTTGGATTGATCTCAGGATATTACGGGAGCATCGTAGATTGGATCATCTCCAGCATTGTCAATATCATGCTCACATTTCCCTTTGTTCTGCTGGCCCTCGCCGTGATTGCCGTGGTCGGGCCGAGTTTTCAGAATATGCTGGTCGTCCTGGGTCTGACATCGTGGCCTTTTTACACCAGGGTGGTGAGGGCTGAGGTTCTGAAATGGAAAGAGTTGGATTTTGTTGAAGCAGCCAGGGCAATGGGAATGAAGAGCAACCGAATCCTCTTTTCTCAGATCTTCCCGAATATATTGAACAGCGTCCTGGTCTTGTCGAGTCTCCAAGTTGCCCGATTTATCATCCTTGAGGCTTTCCTAAGTTTCCTTGGGTTGGGCGTTCAACCTCCGACCCCATCCTGGGGAGGCATGTTGGGAGATGCGCGCGTGTACATGTTAACGTCTTGGTGGCTGGCTACATTTCCAGGACTGGCGATCTTTGTTGCAACTTTCGGGATCAGCCTCATGGGCGATGGGATAAGGGATTTCTTTGATCCCCATCTGAGGTATCAATTCCTCTCCTCTAATCTTGAGAGAGGCTGAAATGGAACCGCTTCTCCAGATCGAAAATCTGTCTACCTTTTTTCAGACGCCAGAGGGTACGGTTCGGGCTGTCAATGGGGTCAGCTACCATGTCTATAAAGGAGAGATCCTCGGAATCGTGGGTGAATCGGGATGCGGAAAGAGCGTTTCTGTCCTCTCCGTACTCCGCCTGATCCCAGAGCCTCCAGGAAGGATCGCCGATGGGAAGATATGGTTTGAGGGTCTCGATTTGCTGGGATTGTCAGAAACCGATCTGCGTCGGATTCGAGGCAATCAGATCTCTATGATTTTCCAAGAGCCAATGACCTCGCTCAACCCAGTCTACACGATCGGAAATCAGATTTCAGAAACCTTCATCGAGCATCAAGGGTTAAAAACCAGAGAAGCTCTGGAAAGATCGATTGAGATGCTGAAACTGGTTGGCATCTCGGAACCTGAGAAAAGAGTGTGTGATTATCCACATCGACTCAGTGGGGGAATGAGGCAGAGAGTCATGATAGCCATGGCCCTCTCCTGCCATCCCAAACTGTTGATTGCGGATGAGCCAACGACCGCTCTGGATGTGACCATCCAGGCCCAGATTCTGGATATGATGCTTCAGCTAAAAGAGGAAATCGGGACAGCCATCATCTTGATTACCCATAACCTGGGGTTGGTCGCGGAGACTGCGGAGCGAATCGTCGTTATGTATGCAGGACAGATTGTTGAGGTAGGCAGCGTCGTTGATATTTTCAAGAATCCGCTTCATCCCTACAGTCAAGGTCTGTTGATGTCAGTGCCTTGTATCGGTACAAAAGCGAGATTGGGCAAGCGAAGGCTCAAAGAAATTCCTGGTGTGGTTCCAAGTCTTCTCCATCTACCGAAAGGGTGTGCTTTCTTTCCTCGCTGTAACGTTGCGAAGCACATTTGCCAGGACCAACAGCCACAACTCATTTCGGTAGAAGAGGAGCACGAAGTCTCCTGCTGGCTGTATCATTGAGGCCGTTCATGGCGTTGCTTGAAGTTCAAAGACTATCCAAAAGATTTCCAGTCGGCCACGGGCTCTTTTCAAGGAAGGCATATCTCCAGGCCGTTGATCGGATTTCCTTTCACCTTTGTGAGAACGAAACCTTGGGCCTGGTGGGAGAGAGTGGCTGTGGCAAGTCGACGGCGTGCAGGCTGATTCTGAGACTAATTGAACCTGACGAGGGCGAAATCCTCTTCAATGGAACCGACCTTTGTCAGGTCGAACCGGAGAGGATTCGGCTATTTCGTAGGCAGATGCAGATTATATTCCAGGATCCCTATTCGTCCCTGAACCCCAGGAAGCGGGTTGAAGAGATCGTCGGTGCTCCCCTTGAAGTTCATGGGATTGCCAGGGGTATTGAGAAGAAATCCAAGGTGGCTGATATCCTTGAGAAAGTAGGTCTCAGAGCTGAATACATGTCGCGATACCCTCACGAGTTCAGTGGGGGACAGCGGCAGAGAATAGGAATCGCGAGGGCGCTGATCCTCAATCCCAAGCTAATCTTGGCGGACGAGCCCGTCTCAGCATTGGATGTATCCATTCAAGCCCAGATTATCAATTTGCTCGACGACTTGAGGGAAGAGTTTAGGCTCTCTTACATCTTTGTGTCTCATGATCTCGGGGTAGTTGAGCACGTATGCGATAGAATCGCCGTCATGTACCTCGGGAGAATTGTGGAGATAGCACCCGACCGTGAACTGTATGACAATCACAAGCATCCCTACACGAAGGCTTTGATCTCTGCAGTGCCCGTTACAGATCCTGTCATTAAAAGGGACCGTTTCTTATTGCAGGGGGAAGTTCCTTCTGCGATTAGTCCCCCCTCCGGCTGTCATTTCCATCCAAGATGCCCCGAAAGACAGGAGATATGTAGTAAACAGGCTCCGGAACTGTATGAGGTGGGTCCCCAACACTGGGTAGCCTGCCATCGAATATGAATGAAAGAGAAAAAGCCAGAGAAAAAGGGAACCGAGATCGTTAGGAAACCGATCGTAGCCATTGTAAGTTACGAAAAACCCTTGTCATCGGTCCGAAAGGCTGTTGATCTAGCCCACGGCCTGGACAATCTGCCTAGGAGGGCGAGGGTTTTTATCAAGCCCAATGTCGTCTTTTGGAGGGGAGTTTACCCTGGTGTGCTTCCCAAGTGGGGTGTGATTACGACATCTCGTGTAGTCGAAGATGTTGTTGTTCTCCTCAACGAACGGGGAGTAAATGAAATCATCATTGGAGAGGGCCCAGTGTTCTACCCCAAAGATGAGGAGGCACCTACCCGTGCTTTTGAGAGCCTCGGTTACGATGTCCTCAAGAAGCGTTACGGCGTACAGTATATTGACGTTTTCCAACGGCCTTTTGAAACGGTTGATCTTGGCGAAGGGGTGACGCTCAACTTCAATAACGACTTCCTGTCTAGCGACTTCGTGGTTAATATCCCGGTTCTCAAGACCCATGCTCAGACCGTGGTTAGCCTTGGGATCAAAAATTTGAAGGGCATGATTGATATGCAATCCCGAAAAAAGTGCCACAGCGTGAACCCAGAGAAGAATTTGAACTACATGATCGCAAAGCTTCCCGATAGGCTTCCTCCCTCTCTTACCATTCTGGACGGGATTTACACAAATGAAGGGGGACCGGGTTTTGATGGGCGGATAAGGAGGAGCAACATCCTGGTCGCATCGCCGGACCTTCTTTCTGCTGACATGGTGGGAGCGAAGATCCTGGGATACGATCCAGCAGAAGTTCCCCATCTGCTCTATGCGGCGAAACATCAAGATAGGCCCATCGATCTGTCCGATGTGAAAGTGGTAGGACGGAAGCTCGAGGATGTGGTGTGTCCTCACAAGTATGTCGCTCCCTATAACGAGGAAGGAACCCTTCCTAAGGAATTGGAAAAGCGTGGCATTAAAGGCCTTTCGTACCGGCAGTGTGATCTCACCCTGTGTACCTCTTGCTTTGGTCTCAATATGATAATCCCTACCGCCATTGCTCGGGCCTGGAAAGGGGCCCCTTGGAATGAGGTAGAGATCCTTACTGGTAAAGTCATGCTGCCCTCGGCGGGAAAGAAAAAGACTATCCTGATAGGAAAGTGCATCTACCAGGCTAACAGGGATAATCCCGATATACAGGAGATGATCGCAGTCAAAGGATGCCCGCCGTCAGCAAAGGCCATTGTGAAGGCCTTCCACCAGGCAGGAATCGAAGTGACCGCTGAAATCTTCGAACAGAGAGAGAGTCTTCCGGATCTCTTTATGAAGAGATACAGGAACAAGTCGGAGTTTGAGGAGTCTCATTTTGTGATTGAATAAGCCAACGGCCTGTGGATATCTAAATGTGGTCTGCCGTTCTATTTTACCATAAGGCCCTTTGAGCACTAACAATGCATTGTTATCTCAAATCTATGAAAAAAGAGAAAATATTCGAAGACATCCTAAAGCAGATCCGGTAGTTGAGTAAGACGGGAAAGCTCAAGATTGTGGATAGACTCCCTCCCGAAAGGGATTTAGCCCAGACTTTCAAGGTTTGTAGGGCTTCGGTGCGGGAGGCTATTGGAGTCTTATAGTCAGAGGGGTTGGTGAAGACTCACGCGGGTGATCGAACTATGTAGAAACCAACTCTGTCGAAAGGTTGGTGAGACCCCTAGCAACAGTTATGACCGGAGGTCGACTCCGTTCTTATGTCACCTCACTCCCATGACCTAATTTGCCTTGACAACTTATTCACGAACCATAACTCCAACATCAACACTTAGTTACTTAGCGACACATGGCGCTATCTCCGTTTCTCCTCCTCTAGCCTTAGGTCCCTTGTCGAGCTGCGAGCTAGGCGCAACTGTCCTCGAAGATGGCCTTCACTTTTTGGATATCGTCAATCTCTTGGACCGTCTTGTCATTCCGAATTCGTTTGATCCGAGGAAACCTGAGCGCGAAGCCGCTTTTGTGGCGTTGGCTTTTGTTGACGGTATCGAAGGCCACCTCTAGGACGACCTCTGGCCGGACGACATGGACGGGGCCGTAGCGCTGGATTGTCAGCTCTTTGAATCGGGCAGTGAGGGTCTCGATCTCCTGATCGGTGATGCCGGAGTAAGCCTTTCCAATGGTTACGAGCTCCTTACCCTTTCGGACCGAGAAGGTGTAGTCTGAAAGAAGCCCTTTCCGCTTTCCATGGCCATACTCAGCTGCTGTGACCACGACGTCGAGCGTGGCCAGGGGCCTTTTCATTTTCAGCCATGCCCTTCCCCGTTTCCCGGGTGTATAGGGGGAATCAGGTGCCTTGGCAACAAGGCCCTCGTTACTCCGGCTACGTGCCTCATCAAAGGCCTGTTCAATATCATGAGGCCCCTGCGCCTCGATCATCTCACCTCGGACGAAGGTCCCGGATTTTTGGAGTCTTTCAAGTATGATTCTTCTCTCACGGAGGGGCTTTTCGAGGAGGACTTCGCCGCGATGGTAAAGAACATCAAAGCCGACAAACCGAGCTGGAGCCTCCTCGAGAATCGGTTGTGAGGGCTTCTTCCTTCCGAGCCTCTTCTGCAGCAGGGAGAAGGGCTGTATGCGGTCCTCTTTGAAGACGATGATTTCGCCGTCGAGGATGAAGTCAGATTCTAGAGAGAGCAGGCTTTTCGTGACGTCAGGAAAGGAAGATGTCACGTCATCCATGGTTCGGGAATAGACGCGAATTTTCTCTCCCTCTTTGTGGATCTGTGATCGGACGCCGTCATACTTGTCTTCTACCAAGCAAACCGTGCCCATGGCATCCATGATCTTCTGGGGCGAGTCTCCTGGCGAGGCCAGCATGAACTTGATGGGATGAAAGAGATTCATTTTGGCCTGATCGAGGGTGTTGTGCCGGGCGAGAAGAGCGGTCTCTCCGATGTCCCCAGTCAGCATATTGGCCCATTGAACCCTCTTGAGATCGCACCCAAAGGCTTTTGCCAGGCTGCTTTCCACCAGGCTTTCCTTGAGGCCGATCCGCATGTCTCCCGTGATGATCTTCAGGATGTATTTCGCCTCGAGGGGTGAGGCTTCACGGAGAACCCTATAGAGGGCATCCTGTCGGTCTTGAACGGTTCGCGTACCGGCGAGAAAAGAGAAGAAATCAAGAATATCCTGCAGTCTAAGTTCTCTCTGGGTCCGAGTTCTTCGAAGGAGAATTTGGGCCATGGCGCCCGTGTCACCGGTCTTCAGGTAGGCTGAAGCGATCTGGTCGGGTGAAACGCCGAATTGGTCGATGAAGACCCGCTGGACCGATGCCCAGCCGAGATT
>JABAOC010002447.1_pt9 | contig 16068 bp, 15 predicted proteins | sample 7062161 | NCBI WGS metagenome assembly JABAOC01 (sample SAMN14538625, study PRJNA623070) | marine sediment metagenome | biome: marine biome [ENVO:00000428]; feature: marine pelagic biome [ENVO:01000023]; material: deep marine sediment [ENVO:00002113] | place: India: Gulf of Khambhat ... | reverse complement strand
ACCTTTTCAGTTCGAGTTGGCGACGCGGGGTCTTCCATGGAAGGAGAGATCGGGAAAGAAATGTGAGACTGATCAATGAGATTTCCAAGCTGCGCCCAGGCTCTCGCCGCGGCTTTTTTACGCAGGAATACCATGAGGTCGCATTCAAGAAGTTGATGCATCGACCCCTCCACAGAGCACACCGCCTCATGGTTAGCCGCCATTTTCATGAGGTCGTGTAGAGACCAGAGATCGCGAGGATTGAGCCCTGTCCTGAACGCATGATGTAATCGAACAATATCCTCAAAGAGCGCTTCTTGCGCACGATTTCGCTCTTCGATGAAACGTTCGTGTTTTACCTCCTCTTCTGAGATCCTTCCCTCCTCAGAGGTCTGTGCCGAGCGAATACTTTGGAGTTTCTTGCGAACGATCTCCCGGCCAGATTCTATTTCCTTATCAATCGGAAGAAACTCCTCGACCACCGCCTTTTTCGGATCGATGAGTTTTCCAATGTGGTGACCGAAGAAAGAGACAGTCAGTCCCCTCCGTTCGTCGTGGCTATCGGCGGGTGCTTGTCCCATCGTATCAGCGCGCGCCTCAAGTGGGGACTCTCCCCTCTCTGAGGATGGGACAACATAGATATGTGGACGATTATTAATCATGGTGATTTTCCGAATAAACACGTCGTGGTTTTCTTTTGGCTCCACTTCCCTTCACCCCTCCCATTTCTAGGATATCGCGCCCTCCGCTCAATCAAAGGAAACACAAATCAGCTGTCCTTGAAAACTTATGGATTGAGCGTAATAGAATTATATCCCTTCTTTGTTTCGCCTTCGCTTATTCCGGTTTATCGCGCCCTTCACGACTGCATACGGGAATGCCATCATCTGGCGGATTCCATTGGCCGTGGAGAGATTCCTTATCTCGCTTCTCACCTCCGAAATGAGCTCGGTCACGACAATCTTCTCTTCCACTTCCCCAATCTCTTTTACTCTTGTCAGCCGGTGAATGGAATACAGCCCAAACAAGAAGGCGAAGAAAAAGAAGAAATCCCAATGTTGAAAGTTTATTGTTTGAAATGTCAATTCCTTCCCCGGACTCATCCATTTGAACGTCAAAGAAAGCTCCCGGTTTGCAAAAAAATCAGCAAACTTACCCCCCAAAACGGGGGCGATGCCGGCTGCGAACGAATTGACGAGACTGCTTGTAGCCAAGTAAGCGGTTGCGTGCCCCCTAGGCGCCAATTTGAGGCCGATGTTTCCTGAAGCGAGCGTCACCCCCGCCGTTGATATCCCCATAAGGATATGAACTGCAATCAAGAGCGGTATCGTCAGGATGTGTTTTTCCGGCATGGTTGTAAAGGTGAAGGCAAGGATACACGCGATGAACAAAGGGCCGCTGACACCGAGTACCGACTTATTACTGTAGAGATCTGAAAACCTGCCCCAAGTGCGAAGGAACCAAAAGTTCATGATTTGACTCATCACCGTGAGCGCAATAACGAGTGACATGTCTAATTTCAATTTCTTGAGCATGTAGACGGTAAAAAAGGGAGCCGCCAGATTGACTGCGAAATTCCACGACCCGAGAAACATGATGAGCTCTCTGAAATTCACGTCCTTAAAGGGCAATATGAGTACGTTCAAGAAACTCTCTCTTGAATGCAGAGGTGCCATTGGAGGCTCAGGAATGGTTGCCATGAAATACACCCCCACCATTCCGGCTAAGAATCCCGTCAAAAACAGAAATGTATACGCGTATAGCTCATTGGTTGGGAACAGTCTTTTCCAATAATCGATGTACATTCCTCCAAATAAGCTAAGGACGATACCCAGCCCGGTCATTGCACGCATTCTCTTGGAGAAAAATGATCCCAATTGGGCTTGTGGCACAAGATCTCGCATCCAGGAATTCCAGCTGCAGTTCACCACTGCGGAAAGGGATGAGTGAAACATAATGGCGATGATGAGGATGATCAGTCCGGCTCCATGACTCACCACGAAAGGGATCGCCGCAATGAGCAGCCAGAAGACCCTGTCGGATCCGGATGCCACCACGGCAATCACCCGTCGGTTTCGTATCTTTTCAACGAGGTATATCGAGGGAATTTGAAGGAGCTGCGCCAAAGCCGGGATCGCCGCTAAGATGCCAATAGCAAAATTTGATGCTCCGAGCTTTAGCGCGAAAGCGACAAGGAAGGCACCCCCTGTAAACGTGCTCATGGCTCTGGTTGCCAGGCCGGATTTTATGACTGAATTGAGACCAGCTTGGACCTCCTCTGGTGTGAGAGTCTCTCTAGACGTTCTCGGATCCGACATGTGCCAGCCTCCCCTTTCGAATTCGCAGACGAGCTGTGTCGTTCACCGTGTGATTCAATAAGTCAAGCGCGGATCCCAAGTGCGACATGATTAAGGTGACTCGCAACTTCTCTGTTCCCTCGGCTTCCCTTTTTTCGGCTCTGGCATCGGAGCAAACTCCGAAATCTTATCAATCCGTTTTTTCCCTGTAAAGTCCGCAAGAACCTGAAATCGGACACGCTTTCCAAGATCCTTCTGTCAGAAATGATTACCTAAAGACAAGGGGTAGATCAGAGGAGTTCCCTCATTTTTGAGGCAGCCTGCTGTTTCTGAGCGACGTAGCGGAAGCGGTGGGGTTCCCAGAAAGACTCGAGACTTGAGACGAGAGATTGAGGACTAAAGGGTAAAGACCAGAGACCGGAGACCAGAGATTAGAGACGAGAGACTGAAGATTAGAGATTGGAGATTGGAGACTAAAGGCTAAATGACCAATGACAAATAACAAATGACCAATAACCAGTGACCAATGCAATAGGGTTGTTCGGAGTGCGTCTCCTTGAACCTTCTACCTTTTTCCTTTGTCCTGTGAGGGCAGGATTGGCGAACCTCGATTGGGTCACCGCATGAGCTTGGGAGCGAAGGGACAGTAGGCTCGCATTTGAGAACTCCGAAATATTGAGAGAAATCTGTAACCTGTGAGGCATGTCCTTCGGGAAATGGGGGAACTTCTCGGTTGATCATCATTGACTTAAGGCACCTTTTCGCCTTAATTTCTAGCCGAGGCGGTGGGCTCAACGAGAGCTTCAGAAGCCACATGGGGTTGAGCGGTGATGAAAGCATCGCGTTGTCTGTCGAAGCGTCGACGTGTTTTCTGAATCTTCACGCAGAGTGGAGGACCTACAAATGAGAGTCTCATGGCGTATCGGGCGGATTTTTGGTATCGACATTTGCATTGACGCGAGCTGGCTGGTCATCTTTGGCCTTTTCACGTGGATCATGGCAGCTCACTACTTTCCCGGTGGATACCCGCAGTGGCCCAAATGGCAGTACTGGATTGTCGGAGCACTGACATCGATTTTCTTTTTTGGTTCGGTCCTCGGCCATGAACTGGCCCACTCCCTTGTAGCCATCACACAGGGAGAAAAGGTTCGCCGCATTACCCTTTTCATTCTGGGAGGTGTGGCCCAGATCTCCGAGGAACCCAAGGAGGCCTCAAAGGAGTTCTATATGGCTTTGGTGGGGCCTCTATCGAGTTTTGCTATTGCCGTTGTGTGTTACCTCCTGGTTTTCATCCTCCACCCGCTGAGTGAACCTCTTGCCGCTATTGCCCGATACCTGTCGTTCATCAATGTGCTTCTCGGGGTCTTTAACCTCCTTCCGGGATTTCCGATGGATGGAGGTCGTGTTCTCAGAGCCCTGATCTGGAAGTTTACGGGTAATCTGAAAAAGGCAACCGCTATTGCATCGACGGTCGGCCAAGGATTTGCGTTTGTCTTTATCTTTATTGGATTTTCAATGATGTTCAGAGGTCTTCTTATTAATGGAATCTGGATCATGATGATTGGTTGGTTCCTCCTCAGAGCCGCAGGCCAGGGCTACCACCAGGTTGTTATGCGAGATATGTTGAGGGATGTTCGGGCAGAGGACTTGATGGAAAAAGAGATTCAGACCGTTTCCGGTGATCTCTCCATCCAGAGACTGGTCGAAGAATTCATCTTAAAGCACAGGGATCGGGCGTTCATCGTGGTGGACAGGGGCGAGATCGAGGGGATCGTGTGCCTCGATGACGTCAAGAAGGTTCCCAAGGACGAGTGGATCTCTGTCAGCGTCAGTCAGGTCATGACACCCAGAAAGGATTTGGCCACCGTGTCCCCTGAGGACGATGGAAACAAGGTACTGGCCGAACTCGGAGCCAAAAATGTTCACCAGGTGCCTGTTGTCAGAAACGGAAAAATCCAAGGCATCGTCCGCAGAACGGACATCCTCCAGTTTATGCAACTTCGCGCTGATCTAGGAATCTGAGAGAGAAAGGTCGCTGGTCCGTTCCTCGTTCCTAAAGATTGACTACCTGGCAAAACTAGAGTGAGAAAGGGTAAGTGGACGGTGAAACCCGGAGGCTAGCCCTTTATCTTCTCAATATCATCGGGCTTCCCAAGGGCCAGGAGGATGTCGCTATCCTTGATCATAAATGTCCCATCCGGGTTCATCGTTAATTTCTCCGGTACAACACCCCTAACTGCTAGAATATTGATGTTATATTTCCGCCTCAATCTAATTTCTCCCAGGGTCTTCCCGATGAACTCCCTAGGGGGGGCAATTTCAAAGATATTATATTCCTCGGTCAAAGGGATATAATCGATTAGATTCGGCGACAGTAAGGTTCTTGCCAGCTTTCTCGCCAGATCTCTCTCTGGAAAGATCACCTCAGTGGCCCCAATTCTCTCAAGAGCCCTTCCGTGGTCCTCACTGATAATCTTGACATAGATATTTTCAACATTGAGATCCCTTAAATACAGGGTGACCAAGACGCTGGCACTGATGTCACCCCCCAGGCTGACGATAACGACAATGTCCTTTTCGATGCCGATGGATTCCAAAACAGATTTGTCCGTCGCATCCCCCACGACAGCGTAGGAACAAAATTCTTTCAAGCGCTGGACTCTCTCCTTCTCACGGTCTAGCCCGATAACCTCTTTTCCCTCTTCAAAGAGGCTTTTTGCCAGATAGAATCCGAAATTTCCCAAGCCAATAACCACAAATTTGCTCATCGACACCCCTTTCTATCCAACAATGATGTTCTCCTCGGCATACTGGAACGCCGCTTTTTTCACTCTCCGGGCCAGAGCAAAGGCCATGGTAAGGGGGCCCAGTCGACCCAGAAACATCATGACGATGATGATCACTTTGCCCGCCGAATCCAGTTTGGCTGTCGCCCCCATTGAGAGGCCTACAGTTCCGAAAGCCGAAACGGTCTCAAAAAGGTACTCGAGGAACAAGCCCCTGCTCTCGGGGTGGCTGAGGTCACCCAACTGGGTGATCAGAAGAAAAATCGTGATGATGACGACAGCCACAATCGAGGCCAGAATAATCGAAATGGAACGGGATACGGTCTCGCGAGGGATGGTTCGTTTGAATAGACTGGCCCGATCACTCCCCTGGTATCGACTGAAGGCGAGAGAGACCAGAGTAGCCAAATTGGTCGTTTTGATCCCTCCTCCGCAGGAGCCTGGAGACGCCCCGATAAACATGAAGATGATGAGAATGAAGCAAGTTGCGTTACTCAGGCCCATCATGGGAATGGTATTGAACCCTGCCGTTCGACTGGTCACCGACTGAAAATAGGAAACAAGGAGCTGCTTGCCGGGCGAAAATCCCGAAAGGCTGTTGTCCCGTTCAATGAAGAATATGAAAAAAGTCCCCAAAACGATGAGAATTGCTGTTACCATCAGGACCACTTTGGAATGGAGGGAGATCCGATGGGTGAGACGGTTTTCAAATCCCATTTCGGAAGTCTCTTTCAATACGATAAAACCAATGCCTCCTAGAATGATCAAAGAGGTGATGGAGAGGTTTAGGGGAATATTGCCCTGAAACCCCACGAGGCTATCGGAAAACAGGGAGAACCCTGCATTGCAGAAAGCCGATATTGAATGGAAGAGGGAAAGATATGCGCTCGTTGTCAGGGGAAAATAGGTTCTCCATCCAACAAACAGGAAAATAGCTCCAAAAGATTCGATGATGATCGTGAAGAGAAAAACGGATTTCAAAAGGATATAGATATTCTTTATGGGGTTCTGGGAGAAGGTGTCCTGGATGATCTTCCTGTCCCGGAATCCGACTGAGCGTCCCAGGAGAGAATAGAAGAAGACGGAAAAGGTCATAATCCCCAAACCCCCGAGTTGAATGAGGATTAAGATCACCGTTTGGCCAAATCGAGAGTAAAACTCGCCGGTATCCACAACGATCAACCCTGTCACACACACAGCCGACGTCGCCGTAAAAAGGGCGTCAATCAGCGAAGCCGGGGTCTTTCTTGCGGAATAGGGCAGGCTAAGGAGCAGGGTTCCCAAAGCAATCATAATGAAAAAGCTGAAGATGAGGGTTCTCATCACTTCTCCAGCGACTCGTTCCCATGAGCAACTGGATCGAGAGCTATCTTAACGGCATTTATAATTCTCTTATTCATCCCAAGTCAAGGTTTCTCCAATCACAAGGATCTGATTTGACAAAAGATTTGAGTTTGCTACGATAAGAAGGCACTTTTCCCCCAGAGCAAAACCCTGGGGGGGTGACTCCGAATCAGTTGCAAAAGCAAACAATTCCTCTGCTTTTCATCCGGAACACAAACCTCGAGATACGTCTCTCAACGAAAGGAGAATCGGGATGGATCTACTCACAAGAAAAACGTTTAAGAGATTTAAGCTCCACAAAAAAGTTGGTCTCCCACCGGGAACAATCGTCCACGTTGGAGAGAAAAAGGTCGAAACAACAAGGATTACATTCATTGATTATGACGAAAAGGATTTCCAAGAAAAAGAAATCGAGAAGATTGAAGACTCTTTTGTCTTCAAAGACAAACCAACGACCACATGGATTAATATTGACGGACTCCATGAGGTCAAGATTATCGAAAAACTTGGGGCCTATTTTGGCATTCATCCCCTTATTTTGGAAGACATCGTACATACAGGACAACGCCCGAAAATCGAAGACTTTGGAGACTACATTTTTATCGTTTTGAGAATGATTTCTCATGGGGATACGAAAGATGAAATTGTTGGCGAACAGATCAGTCTGATCTTTGGACGCAACTACGTCATCTCCTTTCAAGAGAGAGAGGGCGATGTCTTCAACCCAATTAGAGAGCGAATCAGGAATGCCAAAGGCCGGGTCAGGAAAGCCGGGGCTGATTACCTTGCATACTTATTAGTCGATGCCATTGTTGACAATTACTTTGTGATTCTGGAAAACGTGGGAGAACAAATCGAGTCTTTCGAGGAAGAGTTGGTCTCCAATCCTACACCCGAAACCCTACACATGATCCACAAATTGAAGAGCGATATGATATTCCTCCGTAAGTCGGTCTGGCCACTCAGAGAGGTGATTAACGGTCTCGAGAGAGGAGAATCGCATCTGATCAAGAAGCCCACAGGGATATATCTCAGAGACGTTTACGATCACACCGTTCAAGTCATCGAAACGATAGAAACCTTTCGAGACATGGTTTCGGGAATGCTCGATATCTATCTATCAAGCGTCAGCAACAGGATGAACGAAGTGATGAAAGTGCTAACGATCATTGCGACCATTTTCATCCCCCTCACCTTCCTCGCCGGAATCTACGGAATGAATTTCAAATTCATGCCTGAGTTGGAATGGCCTCTGGGCTACCCTCTTGCCCTGGGTGTTATGCTTCTCGTTGTGGCGGTCATGGTATTCTATTTCAGACACAAGAGGTGGTTATGAGACACCTCACCGATGCCGGGTTTTATGGCATAAACGAAGCCATGGAGGTGATTTTTCAGGAAAGATATTTCGCGGGAGATCGAGAAGTGGGTAGAATCACCTAGACCGTAGCACTCTCCTGGCCTGAATCTTTAATGAACACACAGGAGGACTTGCTCAGATCGGTGACCTCTCGGATCTGGGTAAAAAGGACGTTACCCGCTGCGAGTCCGAAAATGTTGATATCAGCACGTGGAGCCTTCTTCAGGCACTCTTTAAAAGGGCCAATCAGCACATGGAAGTCAGTCATCGAGGGCAAGCGGGCCCGATCACTGATCCGGTCCAGAAAACTCTGCAACCGCCTCTTCTCCTTTTTATCTGACGTCGTCGTTATCAGATTGATCGTTCCTCCCCAATTCAGCTGAAGCTGCAGGGCAACCAACACCGCCAAATGCCAGTTCGGGCTTTTGTCGCGGAACCAGAGATTCAGATCCTTTTGCATCCCAAAAGCCATCCGGGGATGTTGACAGAGAACCATGATGCCCAAATCATACCGTGATGCTTGATTGATGAGCTGATTGATCATGTCGTCTTTCTCCGTGTCCCGTCCGACGGTCAAAAACAGGATATTGGGCCGCACGGTTCTGCTTCTCAGAACTTGGATGACCAATGTGGCTCCATGCACGAAGTCCGAATCTTCAATGACTGTCGAACGAACCAGTCCCCCCTTGTCCTGGAGTGGCATGAGAAGCTCATTCAAAGCATTTTGGGTCTCTTCTCGTTTTTCTTTTTTCACCGTAAAGGCAAAAATACTGCCTGAAGGATCGATGATGTTCTGTATCAGCAAGAGCGGGCCGGTCCAGGTCGCAGGCTCCTCAATCGGAAGTAACAGATCGGGTTTCCATGTAATCTGATGACGAGGGAACTTCTCCGCTAGCTTCGCCGTGCGCTCGACCAGATACAAGACGAGCCCCCCCGGATGTCTCCCCATTTCGCCTCTAATTCTCTTCGTGCTAACCATATGTACAAAATTACGATGACCGTCACGGCAACGCCACTAAAAATGGGATCGATGAGGAACATAATCGCGATGCATTGCAGAGCGCCCAGGAGCGGTACGAATTGGGGGACCTTAAAAGTCGGACGAAAGCTGATGATCTTCATCGCCTGTTCGAGGAAGACCACCAGATTCAGGATGCCGTAAGTGATGAGAAAGAACATGGTGATCAGTGAGGCCAGAAAGTTGAGATTGCCCGTGATCAGTGCGAGTTCGATGAAGATACCCGTGAAGATAATGGCATTCCTGGGCTCGTTTGTTTTGGTTTTTGCCGCAAAGATTCTCGAAAAGGGAACCGTTTTATGTTCGGCCAATGCCTGTAAGATGCGAGGAGCACCGAGCATGCTTCCCAGCGCGGAAGAAAGGGTTGCCCCCATGATTCCGGCAATGACCGCCTGAGACCAGAGGGCTTTATCGACCATGATCAATTGATTGGTGCGGAGTTCTGCTGGAGTNNGGCGAAGACTCGCCAGAAACTCGCATCTTCGAAGTTTCCAACCAAGATCAGTTGAGGAACTGGCCTGGCAGGAGAGAGAAAAAACGACAACAGGGAGACACCGATCACGGCCATAATCAAATACTGGACTCGAATCGCTAAATGTGCACTGATATACGATATGACCAAGAGAGTAATCCAGGCAACGCTTGACACCAGTATGGGCTCATGTCCCGGGAAAACCCGGAGCCACGCCTCAGTAAAACCGATAATATACAAGGCAGCTGAGAGGGTCTGAGCGATGTAGAGTGAAATTCCGATACTTCCACCGGCTTCAAGACCCAATGACTTGGAGATAATCGAATACGCTCCGCCCGCGCCAATTTTGATGTTTGTCGTGATTGAAGACATCGAGAGGCCGGTACAGATCGTGACACTCTTTGCCAGGAGAATAATAACGAGTGCACCGATAAACCCGGCGTTTCCAACGACCCAGCCCAATCGGAGATACATGATGACGCCGAGTATCGTTAATACGTCGGGTGTGAATACCCCGCCAAAGGTTCCGAATTTCTTGACAGTGATGGTGTCTTTCGTTTGCCTCGATCTCCTCATGAAAGGGAAAATATTCCTCTTCTTTGTCTTTTTTTCGCTCACTTCCCGGTTTCTGTGCCCGGCTTTGCCTCTGTGATCCACTGTCCTTGCCCTGTCAGAGATGTTCTTGGGAGAAGAATCTCTGCTCCATGAGTCATGCCCAACTGAGTTTGTGAATACAGGAGCCCTCACAGAGTGGATTCTCCGTACAATGAGAAAAAAGATCAGCCACCATTCCAATACATCCCAAAGCGAAGTCAACCGAACAGGCCTCGAAACCCAAAACCTACCGAGAGGCCACCACCCGCGTGAGCAGCGGCATCAATTCATTATGATAGATGTTGTCCCAAGCATAGTGACGAATCACCTTTCGAAACATCTTCTGAGTTTTCATCTCCCCGACGAAGGCCAGGATTTTTTTGGCTATTTTCTGAGGTGGATCATCGGGACCGAAAACGCAAACCTCCTCGCCACCAATTTCCACAAAAGGCGGAATGTTTGAACAAACGATAGGCAGTTTGATCATGCCGGACTCCAAAAGCGGTATACCAAAGCCTTCCTGCAGGCTTGGCAAAAACAGAATGTCTGCTATCAGGTAAAAATCCCGGATGGTAATTTGGTCAACCGAGAGTTTTTCACCGCTTTCAAAGGAATATTCAGCCATGATAAGAACATCTTTTTCTAGGCCAAGTTCCCGACTCAAATCAGTCAACTTGTTGTAATAGTGCATGGTTTTGGGTTGGTGGGGGTCGTGGGCCCCCGTGATCAGGAGGCGCGCCCTGATCCCCAGGTCGTGGAGGGCTTTGGTCACACGGATGGACAGCTCCATATTCTTCCGCGGGTGGAGACGCGAGGGTTGAACCATGAGAAACTCTGCCTCAAAGAGGCGTTGTTCCTGAATCAGCCGAACGGTGGCGGGATCCAGCCGAAAGAATTGCACGGGGTCAATCCCATTGGGAATGACGGATATCCGCTGCCTTTTACCATAAAGGCTTTCAAACATCGCTTTGCGACTTTCGGACACGACGACATAATGGATACCCGCATAAGCCCTTTTGAGAATGTTCCACGGAAAAAGGTCCAAATACTTAGGGTAGCCAAGATAGAAGTAGGGGGAGTCATGGTTCCAACTGATGATGGGTATCAGGCTCTCCTGGCCCATACGGTGGACAGCCGCAGTGAGGGGCAGGTTGAATGGCATGGCGAGGATGTTGTGAGCAATCAGGATATCAAAGCCTCTCAGAGACTCAACGAGGTAGCCGTAGATCTCTCCGGTCAAGGCCTCCATTTTCTTGGGGTTCCCCTCGAAACCGAGCCTCTGCGCATTGAGGACCCGTCTGCTCCGCGAACCGAGTAGCGGATTAATTTCAACTTCACACGCGCCAGAAAATCTCGCTCCTGCGCCGACAAAGACTTTTGCCCTGTGGTAGTATCGATTGAAGAGCAATGCCTGCTGGCCAATGATCTCCTCGACGCCACCCACGAAGGGGGGACAAGTATAGTGGAGGAGTGCGATGTTATATTTCACGGATCCGGTCCCGGCACTGGGCCTCCAGCACTTTGATCAGGCTCAAAAGGAGACGTTCCAGAACCTCGTATGAGAAATATTTCCTACCCAGGTGATAGTTCTTTTGGGTCATTTCTTCTCGACGCTTCTTGTCGCCCAGGACCTCGTAGATTCTTTGGATTGTCTCGCTCGTCACAAAACCCTCTATCGGTATGACTTCAAACCCCTTAGGTTCGATATCGACCACATATATCGAGTATCGATTCACAACAATCGGTTTGCGATAATAAATCGTTTCCAGAAAGGCATTTCCGAAACCCTCGTAGCCAGATGGATAACTCACAAGATCGGCACATTGATAAACATCCCCGATTGAAAGCTTTTTCCGATTTTTGGTGTCGAGGGTCTGCTTGGGTCCTACCAGATGTTCGACTGAGATTAATCTGACGCCGAGGTTCCTCGCATACTCCTGAATGCGCCTATAATAGATATCCCCCTCATCTTCTGCTGAGTGAGAAACGATGAGACACGGGTTGTCCAATTTCATGAGACTAACAATTTCCAGACTTCTCTCGACCCATTTTCGAGGAACCATTCGGGTCGGTTGCAGGATAAAGAGTTCATCCTTTCCCAAGCCAGTGAATTTCCGGATTTCACCCGAACAATCGACCCAGGGGACTGGCGGAGAAGCAAAATCATAGACATTAGGAATGATCGTGTTCGACACACCCCGCCGATAGCTTAACTGCTGGCTCGCCAGGGAATTAATGACCACGTGCTGCACTGAGGGAAGGTTTGGAGGAAAGGCAAAACCCAGATAGTCATCTACGGCGTTGACCAAGAACCTCGTTCGCTCCCAGGAGAAATCGTGGTGATGAGCGACCGTCGGAAAACCATTTTCAGCCATAAATTCAACGAGAGCGAGGCCCAATGGGATGTTTAAAGGAATTGCCAGGACATTCTCAGGAATCAGAAGATCGATATCGAACCGCTTAACAAATTCGTAAATCTTCTGTTTGAAATGATATCGGAGGCGGTGAATTTCTTTGCTCACAGCCCACGGTCGGGTTCGTTGGCCGAAGCATTTGTCGGTGATTTCAAGAATATCCGGATGCAAGAAATGAGCTTCTTCCACAACCATCGACTTCTCCGACTCACGATCATTTTCGCCCGAGAAGTAGAAGCACTCAAAACCATTTCTCTCTAAGACTTGTGTCCACTTCTCAATCTCCAGAGAAACCCCATCGGTGCCGGCAATTCTTGTAGATATAAAGCCAACGTTGCGGAAAGAATAATCTTCACTCACAACAACTCTCCAATTGATTTCATAACATGCCGTTGTCAAATATTAATTTGCTTTAACAGAGAATCTTCTGAGCGTCAAGTCCATAGAAACAGTAAGCAGATCATGCGACAGGTTGGTCTATGTGGTAGCGGTCAGCCTTGGAAGAGATCGGAGTTAGCTTTGGAGAATCTTCCACTGGGAGCTTTCTGTCACTCAGGGCAAAATCTGGCTTTTACGGGGTCATCCTATCTCACCTGAAACAAAAACCAGGATTGGCATACCCTTATCTTCAGCGCACGATTTTAACGCAATTCTGAGATCCAAAAGGGTTGACGCTTCGCTCTTGGGCTTTGGGATCGTCATGCCAGACTCCGTCAACCCAAAAACGGTACTCATATCTTCCCGGTTCAAGGCTGACACCGACTTTCCAGGTCCCTTTGCTATCCCGCTTCATACCCCCCCTTTGGATATCCCAGCTGTTAAAGTCTCCAGCTAAACATACCTTTCTCGCTCCAGGAGCATAGAAACCAAACTGGACCTTTTTGGTCTTGGCCTTGGTTCTGACCGAAGATTTTTCTGACATTTTCTCCCCTCTTCTATCTCGTTGGTTTTGTCTGTCTCGTCTGGTTGGTTTATCGGGTTGATTTGGTCGGTTTCATCGGTCTCGCCTGTCCATTTGTCACGTTATGATTCTAGGTGAGGGAATTCTCAACTTATGCCAGCACAGATTGAATCAGACTCCTATAGGAAAAAGATCCTCACAGAGTCTCTCATAACGGGGATTTTTTCAAGACCTCTTCCACCCCATCCCGTAGGCATAGGTAATTGAGAATCTCTAGCATATCTTCATCATGTCATGCCCTTTTCCCAGCACCCTCTTGCCGTCGTCGACCACCATCAGGGCATCCTCGCCAGCCGAGGAGCTCGGTGTCCCGACCCTCCTCACGTCCGATGATAGAATGACGGCCATCGAGGGGAAGGAAAAATTCTTCTGAGGAACGCTTTTCCTTCAGGAGAAAAGGTTGGACGCTTTCGCAATTACGATCCGGAAAAATGGATTCTGACAGGCTCTACATAGTGCTGCAATTTTGCCAGCATAACGAGAAAATAAAGTCCTCCTGCTCAACCGCACCAAAGTCTGCCTCTCTTCCTGGCAAGATATGCTCGAAATTCGGCAAGGTAAGCGGAAGCGGCACGAATCCATTTGCTCTATCTGTTATCACGGGATTCAGATCTCATGATGATGAAATAAACAAAACTCAGAACCAGGATTGTCCCGATCGGAAGCAGGAGAGTTTCCATTTTATCGACTTTGAGAGACGCTACCATGAGTTTTCTGATAAAAGCGACAATAACAACCAACACAAAAACACCGACATTGAATCTATGGCCTCTGAGAAAACCCACTTGATTTTCTAGGAGCTCCATCAAAACCCAGAGAATCAAAAGAGAACTCAAGACAGTGCCTATACCCTCGGCTTTAAGATCGTGAATGAACGCAAGCACATCGTTGAATAGAAGGGCGATTGTACAAACGATAACGACACCAATCGCTATGATGAGAATACCGTTTACAGCATTCAAGAAGAGCTCGCATAGCCTCAAAAACTTGCCCTTACCCTCTGTGATCATAAAAGCCTCTCCATCTTGATTCGCCACAAGAACCCGCGGCCTGCCCCGTGGCTGTCCTGTCAGTCCCTCAACCTAGCGCCGCAGGAGGGATTTGTAAAGATCCAGATACGCGCGGGCTGAGCGATCCCAGGAAAAATCCGCCCCCATGGCGTTGGTCACGACTTTTTCCCACCTTTTTGAGTCTTGGAAGTACTCGACAGCCTTGCGGATGGCCCCAAGGAAGGCATCCGGGTCATAGTCTCTGAACTTGAAACCATTCCCTGTGCCTCTTCGGGGATCGAATGTAACAATCGTATCTTCCAGGCCACCTGTTGCCCGCACAACCGGGACGGTCCCATACTTGAGGGCATACATTTGGGTGAGACCGCAGGGTTCGTATCGAGACGGAATCAAGAAGATGTCCGCCCCTGCCATGATACGATGTGCCAGGGCCTCGTCGAAGCCGAGTTTAAGACCAATTCGTTTTGGGTGGCGAACGGCAGCTTGTTGAAGGGACTCTTGAATCTGTTCCTCACCAGAACCCAGAATCACCAGTCCCACATCCATGGAGAGAATATCCTCCAGGATCTCCACGAGGAGATCGAGTCCTTTTTGTTTGTCCAAGCGGGAGACCATGCCAAACAGAGGACGATCTCGGAGTGAGAGATCCAAACCCATCTCTCTCATAAGATCCTTTTTGCATTGGTGTTTTCCTTCCACCTTTTTGACCGAGTATCTTTGTGGCAGATGCTCGTCTCGGGACGGATCCCAGGTCCGATAGTCCGCCCCATTGAGAATTCCATGGAGAGATGCTTTACGATGACGCAGAATCCCCTCCATTCCTAGCCCAAACTCTGAAGTCTGGATCTCTCGGGCATATGTAGGACTTACGGTGGTAATCGCCTGTGAATAAACGATACCGGCCTTGAGAAGGCTGATTTTCCCCCAGTATTCGAGTCCCTCTGGACGAAAAAAGGCCTCCCTGGAAAGACCTGTAACAGGCAGTTTCTCTTCGAGAAATAGACCTTGGTACCCCAGGTTGTGGATCGTGAAGACCGTTGGAATGCCCCTGAAAAAGGGTGCCTGCTTCGGCGGTGCTTGGAGGAGCGCGGGGACGAGTCCGGTCTGCCAGTCGTGACAGTGGATCAGATTGGGCCTGAAATCAATTGACTCAGCAACCCGCAAGGCTGCTCGGGCAAAAAAGGTAAATCGCTCAAGGTTGTCATAGTAATCCCCCATGGCATCACCATAGAGGTTGGGCCTGTCGTACATATCCTCCCGCTCAACGAGATAGATGGGTACCCCATCGTCCACCTTGGTTTCTAGAATAACCGCTTTAAGACCGAAACTCCCAAGGGGAACCTCGACGTCTTTGAGCAGTGGTCGGCTTTCAAAGCCCCCTTCCCGGACCATACGGTAAAGGGGGAGGACCAGCCGCACATCAACAGCCAATCGTTTCAAGGCTCCAGGAAGAGCACCGGCCACGTCGGCCAGCCCTCCCGTCTTCGCAAAAGGGACAACCTCAGGGGAGAGAAAGAGTACTTTCATCTGGCCCGCCACAATTCCTCCTTAATGTTTGATAGCTGACAGCCGAGAGCCTAAGGCCAACCATCAGGCGTTGTCCGCCTCGACAGCTTTGAGAAGTTGAGGGTAGATCTCCGGCATGCTGTACAAAACCCGGTTCCAGGAGGGAATGAGGGTGCCCTCAGGTTGCGCCTTGCTCTGCTCCCACGCAGTTCCTAGGAAATTCCGAAAGTACTGGACCGTAAGTTCCTCCTGATGGCGGTCAAAGGCCAGGTCGTTCACCTCAGCATCATCACTGTATCTTTTGATGAATATCAGGGCATTCTGATAGTA
>JABAOC010011539.1_pt2 | contig 16091 bp, 16 predicted proteins | sample 7062161 | NCBI WGS metagenome assembly JABAOC01 (sample SAMN14538625, study PRJNA623070) | marine sediment metagenome | biome: marine biome [ENVO:00000428]; feature: marine pelagic biome [ENVO:01000023]; material: deep marine sediment [ENVO:00002113] | place: India: Gulf of Khambhat ... | reverse complement strand
GGTATCACGGGGTGGCCTTGGGTCGCAAGAGCCGTGAGAGCCCAGATTATGAGTCTGAAAGAACGCGAATTCGTCTACATGTCTCGTATGGGCGGCCAGACCGACATGAAGATCGCATTTGCAGATTTACTTCCAAACATGGCTTCATACATCTTCATGGCGTTCATTCTTCTTACATCCGGCGCGATGCTGGCTGAGGCAGGACTGAGCATGATTGGACTAGGGATCACAAGAGGGTCTTCGCTCGGTATCATGCTTTATTGGGCACAGTTGATGGAGTCTGTGCGTAGGGGGCTTTTCTGGTGGTTCGTACCTCCCGGCGCGATTCTGGTCGCTCTTGCTACTTCCTTGCTGGTGATGTCGACCGCGCTCGACGAATACTTCAGTCCGAGACTAAAAGGTGGTTAGTCATGAGTCTCTTGTCCGCTGAGAACGTCAAGGCCTACTATCAGGTGCGGGGAGGTTTTGTCAAGGCAGTCGACGGGGTAAGCTTAGATCTTGACGACGATGAGGTCTTGGGGATAGCCGGCGAATCTGGATGCGGCAAATCAACCTTTGCAAACACCTTGATGATGAACATTCATCCACCGCTCAGGCTCGTCGACGGGAAAATAGTTGTGGACAAGCATGAACTGACCAGCATGAGGAAGAAGATGATCAGAAGGAGAGTTTGGGGACTCACAATATCGATGATACCTCAAAGCGCCTTGAACGCTCTCATGCCTACCAAGAGGACCAAGGGCCTCATAAAGGACGTTATCAAATTCCACGTGAAAAAGGTAAGTGAAAAAGAGATAGTTAACTTAGCTGAGAAACGTTTCGAAGAGCTCGGCTTGCCGAGCAGCGTTTTGGACATGTTTCCGCATGAGCTAAGTGGAGGTATGAAGCAGAGAGCCGTCATAGCCACCGCTACGCTTCTCAACCCGAAGCTATTGATAGCCGATGAACCGACATCTGCTCTCGACGTCTCGACACAGAAACAGGTGCTCAAAATGATTCTTGATCTGAAGAAGAAGGACATCATCCAGAGCGTGATCTTTATCACGCACGACATAGCTATTCTCAGGCAGATTGCGGACAGAGTCGCAATCCTTTATGCGGGGAAAATCGTGGAGTTGGGCACTACGAACGATGTGATCGACAATCCGTTACATCCTTATGCTAAAGGTCTGATTCATTCAGTGGTCACGCCCGAGCCTGAAGTTAAGAAGAGAGGAATCTCCTTCATTCCTGGCCGTCCTCCGGATCTGCTTAATCCGCCGGTTGGATGTCGCTTCCATCAAAGATGCGAGTGGGCGAAGGGCATATGCCAAGAAAAAGAACCTGATCTGGTAGAGTATGAGAAGGGCCGCTTTGCCGCTTGTCACTACTATACTGATGACTGGTGAAGATNNCTGGTGAAGATAGATGCTTCTAAGTGTACGGGACCTGACCAAGATATTCACCGTTGGTTTCTTCCAGAGGAAGACGATTGACGCAGTGATGAACGTCTCGTTCGATGTTGATTCAGGAGAGATGATCTCTCTGGTCGGTGAGAGCGGTTCTGGCAAGACCACAACAGCCCGTATGATCCTACGGTTCATCCGCCCAACGTCAGGAGAGATACTGTTCGACGGAAGGAGTGTTTGGGGTCTGGAAAAGATGGAGGAGCGCAAGGCATACTGGCGCCAAGTTCACGGAATATTTCAAGATCCCTACGCTCCCTTCAACCCGATGTACCGAGTTGACCGCGTACTCTATCAGGTCTTTGACCTATACAATGATCAGGTCGCCAAGGAGGAAAAAGACAAGACTGTGCAGGAATCCTTAGATGCTGTCGGTCTGAGACCTGAAGACATACTCGGCAAGTATTCCCATGAGCTCTCAGGCGGCCAACGCCAGCGCATAATGATAGCTCGGTGCTACATGTTGAAGCCTAAACTCATCTTGGCAGATGAGCCTGTGTCAATGATTGACGCCTCAACAAGAGCTAGTGTCATAAAGCTTTTCGGAGATCTGAACGAGCAGTACAAGACTTCAGTCATTTTCATCACGCATGACCTAGGCTTAGCTTATTACACAAGTAGCCGCATTCTGATAATGTACAAAGGAGAGATTGTGGAAGAGGGAGAAACAGAATCCCTTTTGGAGAGCCCCGAACATCCATACACCAAGAGACTCATGAAGGACATCCCGTTGCTCTACAGCAAATGGGAAGACATCTAATCTACGTTGCGAAGACAAAGCTTCTGCACTGAAAAACCACATAAATCAAAACAATCCCTGTTCCCTTTTCCGCGCAGATATGTCCTCAGTTGATTGCACTTGCGGAGAGAAATGCTTCCATGAAATCTCGTGAACGAGTGCTTAGAACAGTGATGCTTGAGGAACCCGACCAGGTTCCGCTATTTGAGACGCCTCCGAGTCAAAAGGTTCTGAGTCAAATCTTCAATGAAGACTTAGGCTCCTATTCACCTCTGAAAGCTTTTGAAAGGTCAATTGGTCTGTACAAGAGACTCGGACTAGACTGTTTCTGCACAGGGGGTCTTGGGGATCCTCGCAACTCAACCATTCTAGATGAAGATAGAATGGTTGACGGCTGGGGGAGAATCTTCAGCAGAAAACACGGATACACAACATCTCCATTCTACGTAGGTCCATACCTGACGAGCCCTGAGAAGTATGAGGCTTTCCCAAGGCCCGAACCCGTCAACGACTTCGACCTGAACGTGTTAAGATTCGCAATGGAAGCTGCAGCTGATGACGTCTATGTCATAGCAGCTGCCGGCTCCATCTGGGAGGTCCCAGGCGAAGCTCTCGGCTTCGACAACGCCCTCAAGTACATATACACAAACCCGAGTTTCCTCAGAAAGGTGCTAGACGACTCCACTGAGTATGTTGTTGAACTCGGAAAGGCTAGTATCGACCTTGGGGCAGAGATAGTCCTTGAATGGGATGATTATGCATACAGGCACGGACCCATGATGTCTCCTAAACACTGGAAGGAATTCATCTTTCCTTGTCTAAAAAGGGTTGCAGACGAGTTTCACCAAAAAGGAGCCTTCCTAATGGTCCACTCGGACGGAGACATCCGACTGCTCATGGATATGATAATAGAAGCCGGAGTAGACATCATACAACCGCTACAACCTGACGCTGGAATGGACATAATAGAGGTAGCCGAAAGATGGGGAGATGACATCTGCCTGGTAGGAAACATTGACGTTGCACGCCTGCTACCATTCGGCACTCCGCAAGAGGTCGCAGAAAGCGCAAAGAGAGCGATAAGGGCCGCTGCACCCAGTGGAGGATATATGCTAAGCTCAGGCCACATGATCAACGATTCGTGCAAACCCCGAAACTTCCTAGCTCAGATCAGAGCTGGAAAGAAATTCGGGAAATACCCTGTCAGCAAGCCTTGGCCGTAGACCATGTCTGCCGCATGATTGCATCAGATGAGCAAAAACCACGAAATCCGCTGTGAAAGTTGGGAAATCCGTATAGTAGAGTCAAATTCCAATGGCCAAAGAGCTCATTGCGCCATCTTCAGGTGGACCTGCCGCGGGAGTCCACTTGATCCGCCGGCTGCACTAGGAACGTCGCGGTTGTTTCGGCGCTTTCTTGGTAGCCTATTCGAGTCGCCTTTGCTCTCAGCGCGGTCTTGCCGCTCGGAAGGAGCAGTGGGGTAGAATAGAGCAGCCAGTGCGGGTTGGGGTCCTGCTCGAATGTATAGGCGATGGATGCGCCTTGTGTTGCACAATGGATCTGCACGAGGACCGGCGGATTGAAGGCGCCGCCTTCCTGGGCCGGTTCCAGCCCAGGATTTCCTTTGCAGATCGGGACAAATATCGGGGCCGCCGTCACAGGACGTTTTCCATTCGGGTACCAAAGGCGCACCATCTCAGCCTCTGGAATCCGTCCCATGTCGCCCACTTCGCGCAGCCAGCTATCTAGCGCGTCGCGCAGACGTGTGAGCTCGGGTTCGCGGGAAGCGTCGCGGGCGAGATTGTGTATCTCGTAGGGGTCGGCCTGTGTATCGTAGAGCTCCTCCACAGGTCGGTGGGGTTGGAACATTAGTAGTTGAGGGCCTTGCAGTTCGCCGGCCGTGTAGAGGCGCCACATCTCCTGCATGATGGGATGTCTGTTGCGATATGGGATCCAAGACAAGTAGGGTCTGTCATGATAGTAGTTGCGGATGTACTTGAAACGCTTGTCCCGCACCGCGCGCACCATGTCATAGGATTCGTCGTGGCGGTCCCTTGTCGCATAGACATAGTCTCGCGGCCGCCCAGCCTTGGGTCCAAGAAATGCTTGGCCCTGCATGTGCCATGGGATCTCGATTCCCGCTAGTGAAAGAACAGTCGGCCCGAGGTCGATCGTGCTGACGAGGTCTTCGTTGACGGTGCCCGGTTGAAGGTGACCCGGCCAACGAACGATCAGCGGTACGTGGATTCCTGAGTCGTAGGGCCAGCGTTTTCCTCGGGGTAGCGGTCCGTGGTCGCTCCAGTGAAAGACAATTGTCTTCTCTGCTGAGCCGTCTTCTTCAAGCTGGCTTAGGAGTTCGCCCAACAAGCTGTCGTTGTACTCGATATTCGTGTACATCCTTGCCATGGCTTCACGCACCTTCGGCGTGTCCGGAAAATATGGGGGAAGCTTGATGGTATCGGGGTCAAAGGTGATTTCTGGGCATTTCTCCGGCCACATCCCGCTTTCGTGGGTACGGGTCGGGTTGAAGACGGCGAAGAACGGCTGGTCAGGGTCTCGTCGACGTCGCCAGTGTGCTTCCCTGCTTAGTTCATCCCAAGCTGTGACTGGCGGATCAAACTGGTAGTCGGTTTTCACGTTGTTCGTACAGTAGTAGCCTGCGGCGCGCAAGTACTCTGTGAAGCACCGTACATAGTGCGGCACAACAGCGGAGTAAGGCGTCGGCAGCTCAGGGGTGAAGCGATTGGTATGCGTGGTCCGCATGTGATGCGCGCCAATCGAGATCGGGTACATCCCTGTAATGATCGATGCACGGGCAGGAGCGCAAACCCCGGCTGTGGAGAACGCGTTCTCCCAAAGGCAGCCCTCCGCTGCCAAACGGTCAAGGTTAGGTGTCCGGGCAACAGGGTCTCCATAGCAGCCATAGGAAGGGTTAGTATCCTCAAACGAGACCCACAAGAAGTTAGGCTTCTCCGTCTTGCTCACTGATGTCTCCTCACATTTTTCCTTCATGATTGTCTGCCAATATTAGCTTTTAGTGAAGGCGTCCACGAAAGCGGGTTAGCCGTTGGTCTATGCTATCTCGGCCTGTCAGCATAGATGGTGACATAGTCACGGCCCTTCATTTTCCAGTAGGTTGTCTTGTTTCACCCCTCAAGGTCCTCAGTCCCATGATCACAACTATGAAAGATGTTGACACGAGATCAGCAGAACGAGACTGTAAGCGAACTCTAACTCGAACTTCCGCGACCTTGCCAATATAGTAGACCGAGAAAGTATCCTCAGAAGCAATTCCCGGACGAAGATTGTCATATTAGCTCCAACAAGTATCGAGGCTACTTCCCTCTGATTTTAGTGAAGGATGAATATGCAGGAAAAGAAGCTGCAGAAAAAAAGGTGGGAAATAGAGCTTAGCTTCTCCTTGATCCGATGAGCCAGCCGACAACTACACCCACGATGAGGGTGACGATGCTGGCGCCCGCAACAGAGGTCACATCTATCGTTGAAACACTGACGGTGCTCGTTGTTGTTTCTGTTGTTGTTTCTGTTGTTGTTTCTGTCTCGGTAATTGTAGCAACTTCAGGTTTGGGCATTTCCCCTCCTGGTTCTAAGAGTGCTTCTTCTATCGGCGCATTTCCAGTCGGATGGAGCTTGAGTATGATGAACATATGCTGAGACCACCATGAGACCGGGTCCATGTAGTAGTTCTCCGGATAGGTCGGCCAGCCATCCCATGCGTAGGAGTCCTGCATAGTCCAGAATGGTGTCGGGAAGTAGCAGATGTTAGGCATCTGTTCAGCCCATATGACTAGAATCTCCCTAGCCAACTCTATAAGCGTATCCGTATCCGCTGTGGACGTCTCCTCCATCTGGTCTATGAGGCTTTCTAGCTCCTCTCTCCTCGGGAACTCAAAGATATTCCAGTAATGTCCAGGAGCGAGAGGATCATAGTATTTGCTGTGCAACCACGTGAGGTGAGGTGTCAGATCTAGTAGTAGGCTGCATCCTGGCCATCTAGTACCTACGTCTTCTTCTCCCTTAGCATTCCTGGCTGAGAACACTCCTGCTTCAACAGGCTCTACGGTTACGTCTACGCCGAACCTCTTCCATTCCTCGGCAGTTAGGAATCCTATCCTCAATGATTCCATCTCAAATCCACTAGGAGCTGTGATCGTCATTTTCCAAGGTTCGCCCGTGGGGAGCAACCACATGCCGGCAGCGTCTCGCGTAAACCCGACATCTTCGAGTAGCTCTTCAGCGTAATCTGGGTCGTATTTCCACCACCAGGTCTCAGGGTCTAGGCCGAGCTCCACTAGTTCATCCTTGATGGGTTCGAAGTAGGCTGTCCAGGCGAATGGGTACGGAACTATCGGCAGTGGAGTAGTGGATGGCATCGATCCATCGATGCCTTTGAAAGCCTCATACATTGTTGTGTAGTTAATAGCGAAAGTCAGCGCCCTCCTTACCTCGGTTATGTTGTAGGGGTATCTTCCAACGTTGAAGCCTACTCCTTTGACGCAAGCGTCGTAAGGCCACGCGAATGGAGCTTCACGTCTCCAGCCTATGGCATAGGGGTTCTGTGTTGCCACAATTTCAAGGGCTTCCGGTAGTAGTGTTCTCAAGCAGTCCAATTCGTGCCTTATCATAGCGAGGGCTTTCTTCTCATCTGGACCTTGGTGTATGTACAGGACGTATTTTGGGCAGGGCTTAAGCCCCCATAGCTCAGTAGCCCACCAGTTCTCCTCTCTCTCCCATAGGAACCAATTGCCAGCTGGATCTACACTGTTCAGATTGTATGGGCCAATGCTCAGCGGCTGGTAGTTCTTGAACGATACTGGATCTTCTTTCTCCCATATGTGCTTAGGCACAATCCACCAACCGGAACCATAGATTATTACTGTGAACTGATAGTGGAACCTTGGGTAAGGCTTCGTCAGCTTGATCTCTACCGTGTAATCGTCTAAAGCTGTAGCACTCTCTATCCATACTGTAGCAAATGCGTGCGTGCCCCACTGGTTGGTGGCAAGAGCCGTGTCTATAGTGAATACTACGTCATGAGCTGTGAACGGCGTACCATCGTTCCAGTGCACGCCTTCCCTGATGAAGAACTTAACCGTCCTAAAATCCGCCGAGTACTCGGGGGGGCCTTCCGCCAGCCAGTGTATGGGCTGACCAGTAGTGGTGTTAATGTACCAGAGAAAGGCTGCGCACAACTGCTGGAAGCCGTTACCGCCGGTAGCTGGCTTGCCTGGAACCTTGAAGTTGAAGTCTCTTGGGTCTATGTAGGTTCCCCAGTGGTTCTCTACTACGAGGACATCTCCGCGGGGGACGCCCGGAGGCAGTGGGAGCTGAGGGTGAGCGGTGACCTGTACTGGAGCCATCACAAGCGATAGAAGAATTGAAGAAGATAGAAGTATAACACTCAAAGAATATATCTTTTTCATCTATGTTCTCCCTCTCTCTGTAATATGACCCCAAGTCATATATATGACTTTCTACAAAACCAAGAGCCAGGGGTTCAGACATGTCTTTTCTACCCGTTGCGGGTTTTATACAGATCTATTGTTCTGCTCAACGTACAGATGGTTGAATCTAATCGTAGGGTGACGGTGACTAGAACTATGGCGCTACGTACTTCGAAGAGAGCTTTGGTGGAGTATGTAGCGACTCGCACGTTCTTCTACCTAGCTACGCTCTTCACTGGAGTAACACTTACGTACGTATTGTTCAAAGCCATGCCTGTAGACGCTGTCGAGAACATAATATTTGGCATGACGTCGGCTGTGGGTGCAGTGTACGATCCAGAAGCTGTGATAAAGCTGCGTCAAGACTTGTACGAGATGTTCGGTTTGGGCGGCGGTTCACCTGTGGAGAGCTACCTGATATTCCTCGGACGCGTATTTACTTTCAACTTTGGACCTTCATTTGCCTCGTTCCCCACGCCTGCGCTTGAGCTAGTACTATATAGGCTACCTTGGACCATAGGTCTCCTCTCTACTTCGACTATTATCACATGGACTTTAGGGAATCTCCTCGGAGTCATAACAGGTTACTTTAGAACTGGCAGATTTGCCAAAGTGCTGGAGGGAGTCGCCATAGCCTTATACCCCATACCCTACTATGTGATGGCCTTAGTACTCATACTGGTATTCGCATTTGTTATTCCAATCTTCCCGCTTGGCGGTGGAGTCAGCGTGATCGCTGAGGAGCTAACCCTAGAGGTCATCGTTAACATAATTTGGCATTCACTCCTCCCGGCGCTCTCCTTGATAATCCCAGGAGCTTTGGGATGGTCATTCCTAAGCGCTAGAACCCTAACGATAGAAACGTCGTCTGAGGACTATGTGAAGTATGCTGAACTTCGAGGTTTGCCGGAGGGACACATACTGAGGAGGTACGTACTGAAGAACATCCTTGTACCCCAGACGACTGTATTGGCTTTAGGGCTTGGAGGCATATTTAGCGGGGCAATGTTGACAGAAGTCATATTTGCATATCCAGGGGTCGGTATGCTAGCTTATAGAGCGACGTTCTCAGGTGATCTGAACACTCTTATGGCCGTATTGCTCCTATCGATGTTAGCGGTGGCTTCGGCAGTCTATATTCTAGATCTACTCTACCCGTTGCTAGATCCCAGAATAAGACATCGGTGAACATTGAATGCCCGTATTAGATTCCTGCAGAAGAACCGCCAGAAGCTTTCGAGACCTGTACGAGAGCAACTTCAAGTTCCGTTTGGGGTTCAGTATCGTGCTGGCGATATCTATTCTGGGTTTCATTTTGCCGTACTTCTCCCCTACGGATCCCCGTACGTGGTACGCAGTACCGAAAGATAAACCTCCATCCACCAAGGACCTGTTAGGTACAACTACCATGGGCCGAAGTGTTTTCTGGGAGCTTTGTGTATCCATCGGGAAGTCCCTGACGATCGCGCTCGTGACGGCGATGATAGCCTCACATGTAGGCTTACTTATAGGTTTGGTGGCAGGGATTAGGGGAGGCATATTGGACAAGCTCTTAATGTTCATATCAGATACCTTCATAATTGTGCCCGGCTTCATCTTGCTGATCGTCACTGTAACTGTATTAAGAGATTGGGTCACCATTCCTGTGATGGGTGCAATCATATCCATCGTCTCTTGGCCCTGGCCCGCGAGGCAGGTCAGATCTATGGTTCTAAGCCTCAGGGAGAGAACCTTTTTGTACACAGCGAGGCTTTCAGGTATGAATATGCCTAGGGTGCTAGTCTTCGAGATTATGCCCCACCTACTCGGATGGCACCTAGTGAACTTCGCCAATACTATACTTTTTTCTGTAGGTACAGAAGGGAGTTTAGCGATATTTGGCCTTTCACTCTTAGGCGACAACACGTTGGGGGTCATGCTGTACTGGGCCATAAACTATTATGCCCTCTACAGGGGATTGTGGTGGTGGATATCAGCTCCGGTAGTGACGTTGGTCTTGATATTCATCTCCTTCTATCTTGTCTCTGTAGGGTTAAGCGAGCATCTACACCGGATAACGGGGTGACCGTATGGCAGTCTCTCTTGAAGCTGAAAAACTAAGAGGAGGTTACCTACTATCATCGACCCGAACTCCGTCCTCTGAGCAGCACGAGGTATATGTAGATGCCGTTAGTGGAGTATCGCTGAAGCTGAAGAGGAACGAGGTTTTTGGCATCGCTGGCGAATCCGGATGCGGCAAATCCACACTCATGAGGATGCTCTACGGCTTGATAGATCGACCTTTAGTCCTGCGGGGCGGCTCGGTTAGACTTCCCACAAATGAGGGTGAAGATCTCCGCATAACATCCCTCGCGAGGAAGCGGCTNNCTAAACCCAACTATGAGGGTGAGAGACCACTTTGCCGAGATGCTTAAGGTACACGCAGGGATGGAGAAGAAAAAAGCTTATGCCGAAGCGAGGGGATATGTAGAGAAGACGGGTCTTCCCATAGACGTACTCTCAGCTTTCCCTCATCAATTGAGTGGAGGTATGAGGCAGAGAGTTGTCATTGCCATCGGTCTACTTCTGAAGCCTGATCTAGTGCTGGCCGATGAACCATCCTCAGCTCTCGACGTCATAAACCAGCAGGTAGTTCTAACCATGCTTAGAGACGCTCAAAAGGCCCTTAAGAATACTCTCGTTATAGTATCCCATGACATGGGGGTTCACGGAGTAATGACCCACAGGATGAGCATAATGTATGCAGGTAAGATAGTTGAGATAGGGACGACCGAGGAAGTATTTGAGAAGCCGATACATCCATATACCCAAGCCTTAATAAAGTCACTACCTAAGCTGGGTGATAAGGAACAACGTAAAGGTTTAGGTGGACATCCACCAGACCTCAGAAGTCCGCCATCAGGTTGCAGGTTTCATCCTAGATGCCCACGTGCTACGCTTACATGCGGCAGAAAAACCCCGAAGATAAAGGAGGTGAAGCCAGATCGGTATGTTGCATGTTGGCTCTGCTCAGCCTAGGAGAATGGACCTATGAGCGAAGAGCTCTTACTTCAAGTAGAAGATGTAAGCAAGATATATGGATATGGTTTTCTAGGGAGAGTTAAATTCCCAGCAATTGATCATGTGTTCCTAGACATGGACAGCAAGCCCAAGATATTTACCCTAGCCGGTGAGAGTGGGTGTGGAAAAACAACTCTTGCAAGGATCATATCGGGAATAGTGGAGCCGAGTGGGGGTGCGGTGTTTTACAAGGGGCGGAACGTACATGCACTAAAATCTGGGGAGAAGGTTTGGTTTTCGAAACAGGTCCAAGCCATATTCCAAGACCCCTACGACACATTCAACCCTTTGAAAAAGGTGGAGACATATCTATACGAGACAGCTAGAAACCTACTGAAACTGAAAGGCTACGAAGATGCTTCCAAACTTATAGATGAGTCTCTAAACGTCACAGGGCTCTCTCTCAAGGATGTCAAGAACAAATATCCGAATGAATTCTCCGGTGGGGAGCTTCAGAGAGCTTCAATTGCCAGAGCGTTTATGCCCCGACCTAAGCTCATGCTAGCGGATGAACCGGTTTCGATGGTAGACGCCTCTATGAGGATGAACATCTTAAACATGTTTAAAGATCTTAAGGAGAAGGCTGGCGTATCCTTTATATATATAACGCACGATCTCGCTACCGCCTACTACATAAGCGACGAAATAGCCATAATGTACAGGGGTGTGATCGTAGAAATCGGCCCGGCTGAAGATGTACTCATGAGCAGCTACCACCCCTATACTAAAGCTCTGGTAGAAGCTCTACCTGAATACAGCAGGAGGGAAGAGTGGCTTCGCAAGAGGGTGAGACCCCCTGCGATGGAAGTAAAAGAGTTCATGATGCCCTACTGCAAATATGCAGACATATGTCCCCGGAAGATGGATATATGCGTTACAGAAAGACCGCCTATGTTTGAAGTAGATAATGTGAGAGTTGCGTGTTGGCTATATGGAGACTATCCCTCTTCAGAGTCTCCTCTGAAGAAAATTGCATCCTGAATCAAGGCTGAGAAATGGAAACTCACCGGTCTAGGGTGATTCTAAATCTCTCAGACCCATTCTTCGCATTGAAGATCAAGTCCATGATAGAAAGACGACAAAGCCATTATCTTAAATAGATGTTTCTCTTGTACGTTTGTATGTGATAGGGTTGAGGGTTGGTTGGGGGGTACTCGTTCTCCTCTGCTTGGTCTGCTTGCCGCTAGTCAATGCGGCACCCAAGACGGCACACATTTACGGTTTCGCAGGATTGCCCAGCACAGAATCGCTATTGAAATATTTTTCAGAAACCAATTGCGAGGCGGTATTCCATGACCTTAATAACACAACATCTTCCGAGAGGTTTCTGAAAATAGCAGAGACACTTAGAGCATCCGGCATCCATGTTACTCCCCCAAGCTTGTGCATCCCATGTGAGCGTCTACATCAAACATGGAATGAGACATTGATGGGTTACGCCTCACCTCTCGTAGGATTTTTCTGGAATGGAAGACTCACAAGCATCACTATTGGGATTGCCAAATCTGAGGTTCTAGATAAAGCTCTCAGTGCGAAGAGAGATAGTGACGTGAAAGTCTTCGCGTTCGATAGCGAGCACTCTTTAAGCGACGAAGATGCCAAGGCTTTGGGGGACCTGTTTCTGGGTGAGTTCGTGATCGACCCCTTGAATCTCGTTTCATCTGTAACCTTGCTTGCACTTGCGGACTGTGTGAACCCGTGCACCTTCGCTATCTTCACAGCCGTATTGTTCGTGGCCCTACATTCCTTTGGCAAAGCGAAGGCGGGTCTGAGAGGTCTCTCATTCATCACGGCCGTCTTCGCATGTCACAGCCTTCTGGGGTTGGGGGTTATCCGGATCTTGGTAGCAATCCCGTGCATTGACAAGGTTGTAGCACTAGTTGGATTGGCGATTGGGGCTTTCAACATTACGCGAGGCTTGAAGCCGCAGTTTAGATCCCCGATCCCAGAATCACTGAGGATATCTATAGAGTCTCTTTTCTCTAAGCCGTACGTTGGCCCTATAGCATCCTTCCTCCTAGGAGCTGTTGCAAGCTTCACGCTGTTGCTGTGTGGCGGCGGACCTTACATCGTTGGTTTAGGTCTCCTATCCGGTTTAAAGGACCCGGTTCTGGCTTACCTCCTACTTATCCTATACAACGCCTTGTTCGTAACACCGCTCGTCGCAATTCTACTTATCGCCCTAGCGTCCCGCATACACGCTCGAAAAGTGAAATCTCTTGGAGGCACAAAGCTCGGGGTTATGGAATCAATAAGCGGATCAATTCTTGCAGCGGTATGCGCATACCTACTTCTATCTTAAGCCTCAATAATCTCTACAGTCGACCTCATACTCTCACATCGGCACTCTTATGGTTCTCTCTTGGATAGGTATTTCTGAGTTCTCGTTCTTCATGAGGTCGTTTTTCTCGCGCACTTCAAAGTTTCGGCGACAGGATGACCATTTTCGTATCTCTCCCCTTTGTCTCATAGAATCTGAGGATAACGTCGTCTGAGCCTTCGGCTCTCTTCATCACGGTTAGAATCATATTCTCTGGTTCAACCGAGACGAAAGAGTAGCCCTTTGGCAGATCTGCCTTGTGGCTGGATTCGCTTCAAGGTTCTTTCCAACCCACTGACGGCGGGTCTCGGACAAGTTATACATGGATATTAGATTTACAACTATCTTCTCATCTTCCGTCATTCGGCCATCTATTTCGAACGGTTTTAGCCGCATGACAACTTCTTTCGGCAGATCTTTCGTCAAAGCGTAAACCGTGACCGGGTTCGGCACAAAAGTCCCCAGTAGTTCGACGGTAGGTCCGAGCAAGGAATCATAATTGCTTATCCCATCACTGCTTGCATCGCCATGGACAACCAGCCCGACAGCATTCTCCCAATAAGAAACGCCTTTCTTCAAACTTCCGAGCAGCCAGACCAAGGAATAATAGTTCGAAGAGGTACAGTAATAGAAGTTGAGCAATACTTCCGTAGTGATATTGTCATACAGCCACATCTCCGCAAACTTAACCTCGTCTCCGTCATAAGGCTTGATCTCCTGCCACGGCCACCGAAAGACCTGATCACAAAAACGTTCATCAAACTTGATCGATGCCTCTACGCTCAGACCTGATTCAACCAAATGTTGGATTCTTTCCCTCTGCTGCTGTTCAGGACCCGACACTAGCAGATAGTAACATGGTATCGCTAGAGAGAAGAGCAGCATCGCGGAGAAGGCAGATTTCCAAGGCCTGGCTCTTATTACTAGATGGTGAAAGATCTTCTTTTCACTCATCGCCAATAATCCTAAGCTTCCAAAAAAGAAAAGACTTTCGCTAGGGCTCTGAAATCTCAGATAAGCGCGTTCCACAGGATTCTGGGAGTCTTTACGTAGGAGGGCCTTCGGATTTCGCCGCTTAGGCAATACTGTGAGGATTCTCGTTAGGTACGATACGTGTTCCTTGCCAGCTTTGGACTTTCAAAGTTGACAACCTGACGCTGGAATGGACATAGTAGAGATTGCCGAAAGATGTGGAGATGACGTCTGCTTGGTAGGAAACATTGACGTTGCACACCTGCTGCCTTTTGGCACCCCTAAGAGGTCGCAGAAAGCGCAATGAGAGCTCTAGGGGGCCGCTGTACCCGGTGGGTGTACATGCTTGGCTCAGGCTACTTAATAAGTGATGCATGTAGACCCGAAAACTTCCTAGCTCAGATTGAGACAGGCAAGAGATTTGGCAGATACCCAATCAGCTGCCCTCCAGCATAGATCTACGTAGTTCGTGACAGCATGTTGCGTATTCAGAGGGATTTTCCGAAACTTGACTCGGGATGGAGGTCTAGGAGTATTCCTCTATCATTCTCGCTACCGTGGACGAGAAATCTGCCACATAGGACGGATCAGCCATCTTCGCCGGTTCCTCAGTGATCGGTGTGGGTAGTATGATGAGCCCGCGGTTAGATGTCTTGTTCTTTAGAATGTGCTCAAGGAACTGATAGGCCGTATCGAAGTGTGTCTCCACGTTAAGGCCAAGGTGAGGCGCGATGACTGTTCTTCCGCCGAAACGGTCCCAGACGGGCTTGAAAGGTGTCTCCGTGGCGCCAAAGTTTATCCCTCTAAGGTTGTGGATTTCTTCCAGCACGTCAAGCTGATGAACGAAGTTCCCGCAGGAGTGGATGAACAGCCCGCCGAACTCTTTCGATAGTTCGTTACAGTAGGGTATCGAGAATTCTTTGTACTGATTGGAACCCAGTACAGCTAGACAGTCGTCACTGATAGCGATTCCTTCTCCATCAGGAAGCCAGAGAGACGGGAAATGGCAAGGCAGGAACTCTTTACAGCGAGCACGCTGTTCCTTCACATAATCTGTTATTAAGTCCGTAACCGATCGCATGAGGTAGTGGACCTCATCCGGATTTGTGAACATCGCCTTCATGAGAGACACGGTGTCCCAGATGAGATATGCTGTGTCCATCGGCCCCTGAAGGTCAGTAACAGCTATTGGATAGCGGTCTTCAGTCTTCTCTGCGAAGTACTCGGTGAACTCAAGCATCGCTCCCAGTTGGCCGTCAGTCACATCTGGTTTCGGGAGATCATAGACTTTCTCAGGAGGGTCACCTTTGCCGATCACTGGATAGGCCCAGGGAAATGTGTGCTCGAGATATCTGACCTCGCAGCCGAAAGCTGAGGCGAAGACCCCAACCCCTTGCTGTGGCTGGAGATGAGGCACGAAATGGTCCTCCAGCGGCATATTCTCTCTCAATCTGAGAAACATCAGCTCTGCCTTGAGCTGGGCTTCCCTGTCCTTGAGCAAAGAGACAATATTCTTCTTCGCGGCCAGAAGAATAACGATGCCGGGCGGCGTAGGCATCTGCCAAAGCGGATTTGGCAAGTCCTCCAATGCCCAAAGGGATTCATACTGATCAATAATCTCAGCATACCTAGGCTCCTTCGTTATTGACCTCATTCTGTCATCACCCTAAGTTGCAGTTGACATTGTTCTTGCGCAACGATGGCTTGAATGTTCCGCAGCGTGCTGTTCATCCGTTCGCTCGACAACGCAGAGGGATGCCGGCCCTGACCACTAGATGTAGATGGTCTCTTGATTGCCGTGTCTGCCACTAGGATGTCACTCCTGAAGCTGAAGTCATGGAACGCGGGGGTCAGTCTGCAACTTCGAATCTGCTTTCGAGGTCGTCGATCATCACTTGGAAGGTTCCAGCTTCTGTGATGAAGCTTCCGTCATCTTGAAGGACGCCTAGGTTCTTCGCTAGGAGGGTGAACGTTACTGTTCTGCTCTCGGCTGGTTTCAGGGTTACCCTTTTGAACCCTTTGAGCTCCCTGAGTGGAGTAACCCTCGAGCTGTACACATCATTGACGTATAATTGCACTACTTCGTCACC
>JABAOC010008635.1_pt2 | contig 16097 bp, 12 predicted proteins | sample 7062161 | NCBI WGS metagenome assembly JABAOC01 (sample SAMN14538625, study PRJNA623070) | marine sediment metagenome | biome: marine biome [ENVO:00000428]; feature: marine pelagic biome [ENVO:01000023]; material: deep marine sediment [ENVO:00002113] | place: India: Gulf of Khambhat ... | reverse complement strand
ACGACTCTGTGCGACCAGATGCGCCGGGTTTTTGACCTGCTGACGCGCCGGGTCGATACGCCAGCATTCCTGCTGAATGTGCCGAGCACGTGGCAGACCGTCGCCGCCCAGAGGTTATACGTCGATGAGTTGAAACGCCTCGGCCGGTTCCTGGTTCGCCTGGGCGGTCGGGAGCCGGACGCCCAAGAGCTGACGCAGGTAATGCTGCAATACGAGGATGCCGGAGTTCATACGCTTTCCCCGCCTGCAGGAGGCAGATGGGTGGCACCGTCGCACTCGTTTGATGGTGTTGATTCGGGCCACCAGGTAGGGTGTGCACCGCACACCAGCTCTCTGCCTCATGGTGGACATGGTGTGCGATGCACACCCTACGATTGTCACGGTGTACCGATTGTTGTCGTCGGCGGGCCCCTGATGCAGCGGGATCGGGTCCTGTTCGACATCATCGGGGAGTGTGGTGGACACGTCGTGCTCGATGCCACGGAAACGGGACAGCGGGGGCGACGCCCGGCCTTCGACCGTCAGGCGACCGTCGAGGACCCATTGATGGAACTGGCCCGGGCGTACTTCAATATCCCCGACGCCTCGCGCCGGCCGAACAGCGAATTGTACACGTGGCTCAAGCGCGAGCTGGCGCAAACTGGTGCACGCGGCATCGTCTTTCACCACTATGTGTGGTGCGATCTGTGGCGGGCGGAGGTTGGGCGATTGAGAGAGTGGGTCGGCCTGCCCGTGCTCGCTCTCGACAGTGACGGTCATAGCGAAACGAATGTGGTCCGCTCGCGCAGTCGCATCCGGGCGTTCATGGAGATGTTGCAGTGAGCGATTCGCCGAGACAGATTACCTTGCAGGAGTGGGACCGCGAGTACGAGCGCTTGCGCGCGGCGGGCGCGTCCCAGCCTGCTTACGGCGGTCCGCTGAGCCGGCACGTGGCGGACGGCGATACCCGGTTGCTGAAACTGCGCTACGACAATTCGCCCGCGGCGCTGCGCCTGTGGAACTTCCTGCTGACGGAGGAAGACCGCCTCCGCGCCGCCCGCGCCGACGGCAGCAAGCTCGTCGGCACGATGAAGGATCTCGGCACCGTGCCTGTCATGGCGTACAGCCTCGACAACCTCGTGGCCTTCTATCCCGACGGCGCGTGGTGGATCCCGTGCGTGATGGAGCTGAACGCCGGTCTGCTGCAAATCGCCGATTCGCTCGGTATCGACGAATCGTTCTGCCCGGTGCGGGCCATGCTCGGGGCTTTCGTCACCGAAGCGCATTTCCCCATCCCCGACCTGCTGACGTGCAGCGTCGGCGCGACCTGCGACGATTTCTCCGCCATCGCCCAGCGGCTCAATGGTCTGGGACACCCCATCCTCTGGTGGGAAATCCCTCACCGGCGTGCGCCGGAGCCGGATGAAGAAGCCGTGAATCTGCCCGGCGGTTTCGCGGCGCCGCAGAGCCAGGTTGCCTTCGTCAAGTCGGAACTCGAACGCATCAAGACCGCTTTGGAGGACTTGTCCGGGCAGCCTCTCGACGACGAACCGTTGGCGCGGGGCATCGCGAAGGCCAATCACGTCCGGCGGCTGCTGGCCCGGTTGCGGCACCTGGCGTTCACGGCCACGCCGTGCCCGATGCCCGCACTGGAGATGCTCATCGCCGAGATGCTCGCGATTCACTTCTGCTCGGACCAGGAGGAAACCCTCGCCGTCCTGCAAGAATTGCTCGATGAAGTCAAGCGGCGCATCGTGGCCCGGGGAGGCCATTTATCGACGGACGCCGCCCGTATCTTCTGGGTCAATCCGGTCGCGGACCTGCAGGTGATGAATCTTCTGGAGGATTGCGGCGGACGAGTCTGCGGCACCGAGTATCTCTTCACCCACGCGCTGGACCCGATCCCCCCGACGTTGCCACCGATGGAGGCGCTGGCCCGGATGGCGCTGGCCGACCCGATGGTCGGTTCCGCGACCGAGCGGGCGGCGCGGATTGCGGTCGATATCCGTCGATTCGGCGCCGAGGCCGTGATTATCTCGCGCATCCCTGGAGCCAGCCATTGTGCGCTCGAAGGTGAGATCATCGGTGAAGTCATCCGCGAGGAGTGCGGCCTTCCCGTGCTGGAGATCGAAGTGCCGCCGCTTACCGACGCCCTGCATCCGACGCTGTGCACCCGGCTGCAGGCACTCGTGGAAACCGTCAAAGATCGGAGAAGCAAATGATTTATGCAGGAATCGATGCCGGCTCGCGGGCCATCAAGGTTGTTCTCATCGACGACCACGGCGCGATAATCGCCACAGGCCAGACCGACCAGGGCATCGAGCAGGACAAACTCGCCTGTGGGTTATTCGAGCAGGTGCGCGCAGACGGCGGCGTCGGCGAATCGGACGTACGACGCATCATCGCCACCGGCTACGGGCGAAACGCCGTCCACGTCGCCGATACGACGATCACCGAAATCACCTGCCACGCCGTGGGCGTGCGGCACCTGGTGCCCCAGGCGCAGACGATCATTGACATCGGTGGCCAGGACAGCAAACTGGTGCGCCTTGATGCCACCGGCAGGGTCCGCGACTTCGCCATGAACGACCGCTGCGCCGCCGGGACCGGCCGGTTCCTCGAGGTCGTGGCCGAACGGCTGAACGTCTCTCTCGGCGACCTGGGCGCGATCGCCGAGAAGAGCAGCAACCCCGCCGCGATCAGCAGCATGTGCGTGGTGTTTGCCGAGACGGAAATCATCGGCCTGCTCGCCTGTGGCCGGGCGCGTGAAGACATCATCGCGGGCGTCCAGACGGCCATCGCCGGGCGCGTCGTGGCCATGGCCGGCCGGAATGTCCAAGCGCCGATTATCTTCACCGGCGGCGTGGCGCGCGTCTCCGGCGTGGAGAACGCTCTGACAAAAGCCCTGGGACAGCCGGTCGCCATCGCGCCCGAGCCGCAGATGACCGGCGCCCTCGGCGCGGCGTTGCAGGCTCGACAACAATGCGACAACATGACTGGGTAGGGTGTGCACCGCACACCACCGCCACTGCCGGGAAAAAGACGGTGTGCCGTGCGCACCCTACCGTTGCTGAGGATTGAATCATGATTGACATGGAAAGACGAAAACGAGTGATGCAGCGGTCGATCAAGCTCGGCCACTGCATCTGCGATCCGAAACAGCCGTGCCCCTGCCCGCTGTTCAAGGACAAGAACATCTGCACGTGCGCCGGCGAGCGGCTCCAGAGCCCGACCGGCGCGGTGCAGTTGACGAAGCTGGTGGAGAAGGCCGGCTGTGCGTCGAAGATCGACCAGGCGTTCCTCAGGGCCGTCCTGAAGGACCTGCCGGCGGTCGACGACCCGCGCGTCCTCGTCGGCGTCCCGGCGGGCGACGACGCCGGCATCTACGACATGGGCAACGGCCAGGCGCTCGTCCAGACGGTGGACGTATTCACGCCCTCGGTGGATGACCCGTACACGTTCGGCCAGGTCGCCGCCGCCAACTCCGTCAGCGACATCTACGCCATGGGCGGCACGCCGATGACCGCGCTTTCCATCGTCGCGTTCCCCGCGCGCCAGATCCCGGATGAGGCCATGTCCCAGATCCTGGCTGGCGGGATCGACAAGATGAAAGAGGCGGGCGTCGCCGTCATCGGCGGCCACAGCATCAATGACCCCGAGGTCAAGGCGGGCTTCGCCGTCACCGGGCTCATCGACACGGGCCGCGTCGTCACGAACGCCGGGGCGCGCCCGGGTGACGTGCTGATTCTCACCAAACCGCTGGGCACGGGCATCGTGGCCTTCGCCGCCCAGATCGACCGGGCCGGCCCCGCGAGCGTGCAGGCCGCCGCCGCGTCGATGGCCGCCTTGAACAAGACGGCGGCCGAGCTGATGGTCGAATTCGGCGCCCACGCCTGCACCGATGTCACCGGCTTCAGTCTCATGGGCCACCTGGCGGAAATGGCGCGCTCCAGCGGCGTGGATGTCGAGGTCATCTGGGACGACTTGCCGTTGTTCGAAGGCGTGCTCGACTATGCCGCCGCCGGGATTCTGCCCGGCGCTGTCGAGAGAAACAAGGAATCGTGCAGTGACCGGGTCATGGCGCCGGAGCAACTGCCGCAGGAGATGGTTGACATCTGTTTCGACGCTCAGACCTCCGGGGGGCTCCTGATTGCCATCGAGCAGCCGAAGGCCGCCGCGTTCCTCAAGGCCCTTCACGACCGCGGTGTATCCGCCGCGACCCTCATCGGCAAGGTCGCGGCCCAAGGCTCGGGCCTGATCCGCCTCAAGACCACCGGGCAACGGGCAATCCCCACACCGGCCTCCGCCAAAGCGACCGAGCCATCGCCAAGGCCTGCGGCCTCGACAACACCTTCACAATCATCAATGCAGGAGGTTCCCTGCTGTGCGGATGCGGTTGCACCCTCGCCGACGGCGGCCCAACCAGGCTCGGAAATGGACCGGGTCAAAACGGCTTTCAAGCAGTTTCTCGGGGCCGCCTCCTCGCCGCACAACCTGGACGCCTACACGAAACAGGCAATGGCTATTGCACTATCGGTGGCGCTGCGCTGCGAGCCCTGTCTGAAAATGCACCTGCAAAACGCCCGGAAGAAGGGCTTCACGCAGGACGAGATCGACGAGGCCGCCTGGATGGGCATCAGCTTTGCCGGTTCGCCCGCCATGGTCTTTTACGAACAACTCAAGAATTCTTGACACCCGCCGGCACGCGTCTGCTCTTGATATAGGCCGGAAGGCAGAGGCGGTTCTTGTTGCACCTCCCGGCTACAAAAAAAGCATCGACCGTGCATGGAGCGATACTTGCGTACCTTCCGGTCGCATGTTGGCGGATACCCCTGTGCCTTTTGCTTGAGACAACCGACTCACCTCTCGACACACACGCATCGGCCAGCACACGACCACCCCACCAGCGACATGGCTGCCCCCTCTATGAGACAACCGTCTTATCCGACGACACATCCACGTCACCGTGACACGGTCAATGCCGTGACCAAGAGTATACTACGACATGCCGTGGTGGGTGCCAGAATTTTGTGGCTGTGAGGAATTTTTCGAGGCAATTTGCGTAAATCTCTTAGGCGGGTGACGGCATTTTCCAGTATGAATGCGTGAGTGAATATGGTGGATGAAGGCAAATGTGCCCGTCAGCGGACAGGCTGACCAGTGAGGAGTACAGATCATGAGAATGCGCAACGACGGGCTCGATCGGCGGTCCTTTTTGACGCGGTCTACGGCGCTACTGGGCGGCATACCGCTACTGTCGCCAGAGACCGCGTCGGCCGTGAACGCCGACGGGACGCGGGGGGCCGACCTGCATCTGTATTGTGATGAAAGCGGCATTCTGGGCACCGATGTTCTGTTCGTACTGGGCATGGTGGTGACCACGGACAGCACGCGACACGAGTCGTTCATCGCCCGCAGGCGACAGGACCACAGGTTCGCCACACAACTGCAATACAACAGCACGGATCGATTCAAGCGTCCCTTTGCAGAGGACCTCATCAACTATTTCTTCGATGAACCTGACTTGCGGTTTGTCGCCCACGCGATCACCGAAGGGGCGGTAGCGGACCTGCGAAGCCACGGTCTTTCGCTGGAGCAGGTGTACCATCACTATTACGAAACGTTGATCTCGAATTGCACCCCGTCCGAGGTGTCCAAAACGCTCAACCTCGAAATCCGAAACAGCATCGGCGACGACCGGGCGCTGCGCCGTTACCTGAGGGAGAATGTCATAAACTTGTCCAGGATCAACGTGGTGGGGTCTTCCTCGAATGACCTGCTGCAACTCGCCGACCTCTTCACCGGCTGCGTCTACGGCGACGCCCATATCGACTCCCTGCGCAACCGGGTGAAACGGGAAGTGCTCAGCCTGTTAAAAGCGCGATTGAATGTCGCCAATCTGCTCGATGTCCGCTTGAGCAGCACGCGCGGGCCCTTTTGCGTATTCGTGTTCTGAAGGGCGCGTGGGTCGAGGTATATTGGCGTGGCGGCCCCGGCCGCCCGGCTCGGCGTCAGCTTCGCTTGCTCCCCCAGCTATGGTGCTCGATCGGCAGGTCCTTGGGGCGGTGGACGAGTAAGAGAAAGCTCTATCTGCCGGCCGGTGGCACGTATCGACCCTCTTTGACGCGGACGATCGTAGCGGCGGTCTTCACCTCGAAGGGACGCAGGTCGATCATGGGCGTGATGGTGCAGGTTCCTGTCAGATTCCTGGGTATTCGCCACGAATACGCGCAGAAGGAGCTTCAGCCATACTCGAGGGCGGCCTCGGCAATCTGTTTGCCATCAGCATCCTTGATGACGAGACGCGCCGGCGGCTCGTGTCGATTGCCGTTCTTTCTGAGCGTGCTGAAGGAACCGCCGTGACGGTCTGTGATGCGCGGCTCAAGCTCGATGACGCCGGTTTCAGACGTAGGCAGCACGGCGACCCGAATCGTGAGCGGTGCCACGTCGCTCAGGGTGGTCTCCTGATCGGCTGTGATGGAGAGCGAAGGCCCTGTCGGCCGGTATCGCCCGCTCGTGTTCCAGCGCTGCCCGTCAGCATCAACCATCTCAAGCGCGACATCGCGCACCTGGTATGTGCCGGTAAGGGCCTCGGCCTTGCCGTCCTTGAATTCGAGGCGCTGGAATTGCCTGGGCGAGCTGAGGCCGACGGACCTGATGCTGCCGGCGGTCTTGACCGTGCCGAAGGTCGGTTCGGCGGGCCGGATCTGAATCGTCCCGCCGTCGGGCGAAGCTTCAACCGTGTACCATGTGGGGCCTATCTTCGCATATTGTGCGTAGGGGAAACTCTCGCCGCCGTGCAGGTCGTCCGAGAACGAGCCATTCCCATCGACGTCCACGAAGAAGCGGTCGCCACGGAACAATCCCTGCTCATAGTCGTTGAACAGACCGTTGGAGTCCAGGTCGGCCAGCGCCACCTTGCAGCGTTTGCCCCCGAACAATGCCTCGCCCGTCATGATGGTCGAGTCCCGGCAGTTCGCGTGGATCTTCTCGACCGGGTGATTGCGGCCTTTGTACCGAAACGCCTTGAAGTCAAAGGCATACGGTATCGTCCTTCCGCTGCTGGAAACCGACAGCGTGATACGAATGCTCCTGGCTTCTCGCGTGGTCAGTCCGCTCAAGGCAAGCGCGAACTTCTCACTATTTGGGTCGAGCCGATTGTCATTGTTCAGATCGGCATAAAGCGTGTTGAAACCGGTGCCCGTGCCCGCGCTTTCGTCGATCACGAGGGTGTAGGTATTATCCTTTGCATCGCCGTAGCGGGCCGCATAGTACACGCGCTTGTCGGACCCGTAGGTCGGCTCGGATACGAGCGTCTCGTTCGGCTCGTCGAGCGGATACAACCACTGGCAGTTGCCAAAATGGGTCACGCCGATCACATTGGGGCCGTGGAACGGCGTCAAATGGACGACCTGGGGTTTGTCGGAGTTCTCGGCCTGCGCCGAAGCACCCCCCGCCCCGGCCAAGGCGATACATACACAGGACAGGATGTTCGCCGTCAAACTCCGCATAACTCGTATTCTACCCGGACATTCTCCGTAAAGCAAGCAGGCGGAAAAAAGTCTTTCGTTCGTGTGCCGGATGCCGTATACTGAATAAGCGGCCAGAGTACCGCTGGATGCGGAGGTGACTGGTGCCTGGTGGTGCCCCTGGTCTTCAAAACCAGTGTGGGGCCGAGAAGGTCCCGGGTGGGTTCGATTCCCATTCGCCTCCGCCATTTATTCAAGTTTCGGATTTCAGGTTGACGATTGTGGACTGTGAGAAGAAGCGTGAATTGCAGTCCGCAACGGATAGAAGGTGTGCTGCTATGGAAGACCGAAGAACGGCCTTATCGCTGCTGCTCGTCGCGGCCGGAGTTGCCCTGCTGGTCTGTGGCCTGCTGTCTCGGCCCTCGATCGTCTCGTCAGGCGAACAGGGCCAGGAGAAGGTCGTCGCCATGTCGGAATTCTCCATCGTGCGCGATGTGGCCCGCGGCGGCCTTAAGCGCGAGCCATCCGGCCAAATTAAAACGACCTATGGGGAAGGACAGCAGGCCGCCGACGCCTGCCCCACCTGAGCGAAGTAGAATGCGGCCGTGGTGTCCACGGCCCAAGGAATAATAGCGGCAGGCCGGGTTCGGGTCCCCACCCCGTGCCCGCCCGGTTCGCAAGGTGGGCTGTGCCCACCATCCTTTAGCTGATAACGATGGCGGAAAGAACGAGATTTGCCGGCTTTTTTGCGCGCGTGCAGCCCTATCGTTTCTGGGTCCAATCGGCTTTCTTGCTGGTTTGGCTGGCCCCCCTTGGCGTTCGTTATCATGGTTTCTGCGCGCCGGTCTTTCATTGCTATGCCTGTCCGCTGGCGACTTTCTCGTGTCCCATCGGCGTCCTCGCCAATTTCAGCGCGTTGCACCTGATTCCCTTCCTGACCATCGGCATGCTCGTCGCGGTCGGCGCGCTGGCCGGCAGTCTGTTTTGCGGCTGGGCCTGCCCCTTCGGCCTGCTCCAGGACCTCGGCGCCAAGATCCCCGTTCGCAAGTTCGAATTGCCCCGCTGGACGGGGCATTTCCGCTTCGTGGTGCTCGGGCTCACCGTCCTGGCCATCCCGTATTTCTTCGGTGAGGAGCACCCCCTGTTTGTCTGCCGCGTCTGCCCGGCCGGCGGCGTTGAGGCGGCCCTCCCGAACGTGGTCAAACAGGCCGCGACCGGCCAACAAATCCTCTGGCCAAGCACGATCAAGCTGACCATCGTGGGCGTTTTCCTTGGCGCCATCCTGTTCATCCGGCGGCCCTGGTGTCGGGTCCTGTGCCCGCTCGGCGCGATCTTTTCCGCTTTCAACCGCGTCTCCGCTTTCTTCCTGCGCCTGGAACGCGACTCCTGCACCGACTGCCAGCGTTGCGGCCAGACCTGCCCATACGACATCGAGCCCGAAAAGAGCCCGAATGACCTGCGCTGCATCCGCTGCCTCGAATGCACCCGCTGCGCCCCGGGCGCCCTCCTCCCCCACACCATCTTCCACCGCCGGCAGAAAGCACCGGCGGGTCCCGAAACCGCGGTGGCCTCGCCCGATACGGCCATGTAAGTCTCTCTTTCCCAAGCGATTTACCCGGCCCCAGGCACAAGGAACTTGTGACCCGTTTCCTCCCGATTACAATAGGTGACGTCATCACAAGGGATGAGCCGAACTGGAGCGCGTAAGTGGAGGTCAGATATGAGATACTATGAGACAAGGCGGGGATGGGTCGGATTGCTCGGTGCCACCGTGGCGTTGGCATGTCTGAACGTACCCACCATCGGTGGCGAGGCTTTGTCGGGTCAGCAGGTCCAGATGGCGGAATTGAGTTTCACCCTGTGTCGGGAAACCCCGGCAGGTATCGTTGCCGGCACTCGGGACCATCCCCGGCTGGTGGAAGTCCCGTGGATACGGATCGAGCCGAAGGAATCGCTCGGCGGGATCACGGCGCGTGTCGGCTGGTCGGCGGCTGCCGAGGCAACCTGGCGAATTACCGTCGATCTTTTGGATGACCGGGGTCGGCTGTTGCGCGACTCGCGAGCCAACGAGGTTGTCTTCACGGGAAAAGCTGGAGGCTCGGAGAATGCGGTACAGCACTATGCGGACCTGGATCTGGGGTTCAAGTCCTTCCGTACGCGCCGATACGCCACGAAGGTGCGCCTCAGTCTTGAGCGGGTGAGCGATCGCCTTATCAATGCGCCTGCTGCTGAATCGGCAGGAGGTCCGCTCCAGATCGAGGTAATCGACGGACAGAGTCGCGAGCCCCTGGCGGATGTCGCCGTCGTTGCCACGGCGTACTACGCGGATGAGCGGCTCGGGAAAGAGGTGTTTCTCTACTCGACGGATGCGGAAGGGTCGTGCCGAATCACAGGATTGAAACCTGCGTCAATTCACTTCGTAATCCAGAAGGATGGCTACGGCACGATGTGGTGCAGCAGGTCGACTCAGCCATCTGCACAGCCCGTCCCCGAATCCACGGTCGTCGAGATGCGCCCGGCCCAGCCGATCGGCGGAATGATTCAGGACCACGAGGGCAAACCGATTCCTGACGTGCAAGTCGAGGTCAATGTCAATTCGAGAGAGGTTGGCGGCATGGCGTGGACCAACCAGATCGTTCGGACAGGCAAGGATGGTTTCTAGCGCGTCAATGGTGTCCCGAATGAGCCCGACACGGTATCCCTGGAGTTGAAGCATCTTGAGTATGTGACCAGTTATGCGTGGGATACGACCATCATATCGCGGCAACTCGCAACTGCTCAGGCGTTCCAGCACATCGAGCATATGACCAGAGGGACAAGCGTCGATGGGCGGGTTCTGGATGTGAATGGGCAACCCGTTTCTCGTGCGGCAGTTACACTGGCTCCACCACGGCGCGGCGGATTCCAGTACGGCTATGCTCATGTATTGACCGACGCCGTCGGGCGTTTTCATTTCGGCTGCGCCAAGGACATGCGTGGCGACACCAACACCGGGGGCGGTCCGACGGCAGTCTATGTCGAGGCGCCTGGTTATGCCCCGATGATGAGACGCCTGCTCATCGAGCCGAACATGCCGCCGTTGGAGTTTCGACTCTCGAAGGGGCGGACCGCGACGGTCCACGTTGTCAATTCCGACGGCCAGTCGGTCCCGGGAGCCACGGCACGGCTGTACCCTCTGCCGGAAGACCCGGGGCACAGCGTGTTCTTGGAGATGAATACTGACGAGCAAGGACGATTCCGAGCTACCAACGTCCCTACGAGTGAGATGCGGATGACTATCGAGAAGAAGGGCTACCTGACCATCAAGGATCACATCCTACCTGCCTCTGGAGAGGAATACAGTCTTACGATGACACCTGGCGCCCGCGTGCAGGGCATTGTTTGCGATGCCGAGACGGGTCAGCCGATACCCTCCTTCAAGGCGAACCTGCGCGACGCGACCGACGCTGATATCATATCGTTCCACGAATCGGGTGAGTTCCGTGACGGGGATTACGAGTTCGCCCTGAATCGAAAGGTATCGGTAAGCCTTCGACTCACGATCTCGGCCCCGGGCTACAGAGGGTCGACATCGGAGCCGTTTCGGCTGGAGGAAGACGCACGCCGGATGGACTTCAAGCTGACCAGACAACCTTCCTTCACGGAGCAGGTCTCACAAAGGCCACCCACCAGCCAAATGGTCAGGGGGGTCGTGCAAGACCCTAACGGCCGACCGGTTCCGCGCATCACCGTTGCCGCGTCCCGCTCTGGTCTCCCCGACGCAACCACAAACGCAGAGGGCCGATTCAAGCTGTTCTTGTCGTCGTGGGGATTGGCAGGTCAAGGCGTCACTGATATTGTCGCGAGAGACCGCAAACGCAATCTTGCGGCTATCGTTAGGCGCGATGAAACAGTGGCAGGTGACTTGGTCATCACGCTGATTCCCGGCGTGATCCTTTCGGGCCGCGTCATCGACCCAGAGGGTAAAGGAATACCCGGCGTTAGGCTGTTTCCTTTGTTGTGCCTGGGTCTTGGCGCTACGCAGCGTCTGGCGGACACCGCCCAATCCGACGCGAAGGGATATTTTGAGATCCGTGCTCTGCCTCCCGGTCGCCGTTATTACATCCTGGCGATGGCGGATGGATACGCGTCGTGGCCCGTGGAAGTCAATAGGACCAAGCCGGTGAAACGGAGCCTGGAATTGGAGCCGCTGGTTCTGCTCCCGACGAATCTGACTGTCACCGGCCTGGTGGTCACGGCCGAGGGCAAGCCCGTTGGTGGCGCCAACGTCTACGGCTCGGGGCCCAGTCAGCCGCGCTGTGCCACCAGGACCGACAACCAGGGTCGGTTCACCCTGGAGAAAGTCTGCGCCGGTCCGATCACCATCCGCGCCCGTATCGGCGGCGCTGACGGCCTGCGGGGCAGTACAGAAACGGAAGGCGGGACCTCAGAGGTCAGAATTGTCGTGACAGGGACAGGCCCGCAAGGCGCCCCCACAGAACGGTAAGGCCCGCCAAGCTTCGTGAACACGCAGAAAGGCTGCTCGGACACCCGTCCCATGACAAGTAAGCGCCACAGGAAGCGAGCGTCGCGTCTTGAATCCGGGCCGAATCCGGGTTTTCTTCATCGCGGACCGGATACACCGTGGTTGGGGATTTGTGGCAACCAAGCCGCGCCAGAAACATGGCAGTATCAACATATCCTGTGGGGCCGCACATGGGCCTTACGGGGGTCCCGCGCGCACATCCTGCGGCATACTGTCTCTGCCTCAGAACGGAGCCCGGCTACCGGCGGGCGGCGGGGCCGATCCGGTCGAAGGGAATCCGCTCAAAGCCCGGCAGCGTGTAGGCGGGGGAGTCGTTCTTGAGGGCCAGATTCAGGGCCTGCTCGTCGACGAACCGCGGATCCTCGTTCTCGATGTTATTTTCGATCGTGTAGAACTGGAATCCGCCGGGGGCGCCGAGCGAGCTTTCCTGGAGCCAGCGTTGGTTCTGCCAGCCGAGATTGCGGCGGATGACACAGCCTTCGGGCTCCTTGGCCTGCTCGTAGCCGTTGTCGAGGATGTGGGCCAGGCGCGGGTAGCGCGTGCTCCACGGCGGCTCGGTGTAGTTGTACCGCTTGATCTTGTCGAGCAGCTTCCAGCTCTCGTCCTTGTCGATCCAGACTTTGCCCCGACGGTCGGTGAAATGGGCGGCGCCGCACTTGACGATGACATTGTTCTCGATGGTATTGTCGCGTCCGCCGCCGCACATGATGGCCCGGCCGGAGACCTCGTAGAAGGTATTGCCGAAGACGGTGATGCCGCTGGCACAGTCGTCGAGATAGACGGCATGCACGCCGTTCGAGCCGGGCAGATTGCTCCTGATGTCATGGAAGAAGTTGTGCCGGATGAGGTTGCCGCGCAGGCCCCAGTCCCGGCCGCAGTAGATCGCCCCGGCGTCGTCCACTTCGTAGCAAACACTGTGGATTTCGTTCAGCTCGATCAGATGCTCGTTGCCGCCGAACAGAATCGCCGAATGGGGACCGTCATAGAGCAGGTTGTTGGCGGCGCTGCAGCCGACGCCGTTGAGCCGAATCGCGGGCGCATAGGTCCGCTGCCAGCGGCCGAAGTCGTGAATCCGGCAGTTCCGCACGAAGTTCTCGCCGGCGACAAGCTGATACCGGTCTCCGCCCGAGACGGAGACACCCGTCTCCCCGAGGGCGTGAATCTCGCAGCCGGTGACGCCGTTGCGCGTGCCGGAGAGACTGACGCCGGACTTTCGCAGATTGCGGATCGTGCAATCGGCGACGAGATTGTCGTTGCCGCCGGAGATACTGATGCCGTTATGGGCGCCCATTTCGACAATGAACCCCTCCAGGCAAATGTGGGAGGCGTCCTTGAGGGAGACAATCGGCTCGGCCAGTGTGGAGAGCAGAATCTCAGCGCTGCCCATATCGGCCGGGGGCCAGAAATACAGGATGCCGGCCTGCCGGTCGAGGTACCACTCCCCGGGCCGGTCGATCTCCTCAAGCAGGTTCAGGACGTAATAGGGCTTCTTCGGCTGTATTCCGTAGCCGGGGGCCTTGGCCAGCGTGATTTTCCTGCTGGAGGTGTCGATGGCGGCGATTTTCTCGATGCGGCAGGCCCAGCCGTAGCGCCAATAGCCGACGGCGTAGGCGTCGGGCGCGGCCAGCCACCGTTCGGGCCGGGGATCATCGTAGCCGAACGTGATGTCGTTCTCGGCCGAGGTCGTGCGGACGAAACCCTCGTTCGGCCAGCGCGCCAGTGGCATCAGACCGTTCTGGAAGGCCAGCTCCGCCTGCAGAGCCTGGCCATAGTCCGTGACCCCGCGCGACGCCAGATCGATTTTCAGACAGTGCCCGCGCGCGCTCGGGTCGAGACGGGAAAAGGCGGGGTCACCCTGTTCCACGGGTGCAAACCATTGCGGGCCCAGCGCGTACCCGCCGATCCATCGGACCTCTTCACCGGGCCAGGCGCGATACGCGATCGGCTTTCCCGGCTCGCCTGAATCCTGCTCGGTCAGGCTGAACGACTGCCTGCGGAAGTACTTCCCGCCGCGCAGGTACACTGTGATGCCCTCGGGCCCCAGGACCCGGGCTTTGGCCCGGCGGATGGTGTCCCGTGCCTTCTCGGGAGTGGCGAAAGGCTTCTCCATCGTCCCGGGATTCGCGTCGCTGCCGTCCGTCGCCACGTAATAGTCGTGCGGATAGAGGGCCTCGCGCACCGTGCTGAGTTGTCTTAGATGAGGTTCGCAAATCCGGCCGTCGGCGGCGCAGTGAACATCGAGTGTGACGACCCCTCCCTGGCCGTTGACCTGGCGGACGTACTCGATCATCCACTCGTCCGACTTGCGCGGGCCGTCGGCTTTGCCCCATTGGGTGCCGAGGTAGGAGAGAATCTGCCATTGCAGACCGGCCGGCGCCGGGTTCGACTGGGGCGTCGCGCCGAGCTCGTTCTGCTCGCCCGCCGTGTAGTCCTGCTGGTCGGTGAGCCGGCTGAATGCATGAGCGATGTTCGTGCCGGGATTGAAGGCGAGAAGACTGTCGGGATTGCCCGCCCGCGCCGCGGCCGCCCAGGTGTTCCAGTTGCAGGGCTGGGACAGATCGTCCCACCCGGCCCGGTTGTACGAGCCGTCGAACCACCAGCCGCAGACCTTCCGCCCGTAGCGCACAGACCACTCGCGAATCACCTCGGACCATTTCCGCGTGAATTCCTGCGGGGCGGGCTGCTGCTCATCCACGTCGTTCAGACCGGCCATCGCCCGGGCATCCTGTTGTGGGCTGCGCGAAGGCAGATAGAGCATCAGGCGAATGCCTCTTTTGCTGAGGGCGTCGGCAATCTCCATCGGCAGGTCTCGTCGAGAGCAGCGTTGTCCGCTCTCATACCCGGCGTATTTCTCGTAGGTGGCGTTGGGACTGCAATAGTAGCCGGAGTTCTGCCCCAGCGTGAAGATCAGATACGCGGCGCCGGTCTGGACGACCTGGTCGGCGAATCGTCCCACGTCGAACGAGTTGACTCTGCCATTCCAGTCGGGCCCGCCGCCAAGATAGTGAACGAAGACCCCGTATCCGGCGTCGGCGAGCCAGTTCTTGCCGCTGTTTTTGTTTTGGACGCGGTCGGAAGCGGCCACGTGCCCTGCGGCACACCAGAGCGTCACGAGCGTAAGCGTGGCGTACTTCATGTCATCTCCTTTGTCTATGTGTTCAAACCTGTTCCGGCACGACGAAGGGCTCGCGATAGTTGCGTGATACGAGCATGTTCGCCATCTCGCCAAATGGACCGACGAATCTCTCCTGTTGCGGGTCCATCGTGAGCATGGGACCAGTCTGGACAGGCGTCTTCTCCAGGTCGATCTCGTTGGCGTCCAGGTGGGCGAGGAGACGATCGAAGGCTTCGGCCAGCGTCTTCTCGCCCTGGATGGCCGCGCGGATCTCCTCGGTCGAACTGTTCTTGCCCAAGCGGTGGGAGATGTTGCCCATGTGAACCAGAGAAGCCGAGTAATGGCCTTGCAGGACGGGGCAGACGAGGTCCTCAGTCCGGCGACTACGGATCGTGTCGAGGAAGTTCGTGCGCAGGTCCGGCGTCGTCGGCTCGAATTTCCGGATGAGCTTGCCGCTGTTGTCGTAGGCGGCGGTGCCCCCGCCGGAGCGATTGGCGACATAGCCGTTCTCGCAACGGATGATGGTGCCGATCTGGATGCCGTCGTGCTCGTCCATGTCCGAAGCACGCCAGGCGCCGTTGCGTTTCTCCTTGCTCTTCGGCAGGCCGCGGACTTCGAAAAGGATCGGCGCCGGGTCGTAATCCAGGAAGATGATTTGCGTGTTTGGCGTCTGGCCGTCGTCCTCGTAGCCGAAGCGGCCGCCCAGGCTCATGACGTGCCTGGGCAGCGTGTTCTGTCCGAGTCCCCAGCGGCAGCCGTCCAGGTAGTGGATGCCCATGTTGCCGAGGTCGCCGTTGCCGGTGTTCCAGTCCCAGTGCCAGTCGTAGTGCAGATACTCGCGCATCAGGGGGCGTTTCTCGGCGGGGCCGCACCACAGGTCGTAGTTCAGGGACGCCGGGAGCGGCTGTGGGCCGTTCACTTTGCCGATGCTCTCGCGCGGCTTGTAGTTGAGGCCGTGCGCGTAGAGGACCTTGCCGAGATGCCCTCGGCGGACGTACTCGAAGGCCTC
>JABAOC010004554.1_pt1 | contig 16105 bp, 16 predicted proteins | sample 7062161 | NCBI WGS metagenome assembly JABAOC01 (sample SAMN14538625, study PRJNA623070) | marine sediment metagenome | biome: marine biome [ENVO:00000428]; feature: marine pelagic biome [ENVO:01000023]; material: deep marine sediment [ENVO:00002113] | place: India: Gulf of Khambhat ... | reverse complement strand
TTTGAATATCCTTATATTCATGGTTCCGCGATTAAAAATTGTGGTTATCCATTTATCAGTACCAGTGATGAAGCCTTCATGGAAGGATTTATCAATCTTAATGACTATAAAATTATCGACTTAATTCTTGGTGAGGAAAAGACGACTATTTTTCCTGATGTGTATCCAGATTACAGTAGCAATATGAAAATAAACTACAATTATCAAGCTTTTCCAGAAAAATTGCAGCAGAAGATTAAGGAATTTTGTGATCTTGGAGGACATTTATTTGTTTCAGGGGCTTATGTAGGAACTGATTTGGCTGGACGAAAAAATGTTAATGAAAATGATATTCAGTTTGCAAAAAAAGTATTAAAAATTGATTGGCAGACAGATCACGCTGCTGCTACTGGAAATGTGTTCTCTGTCGATTCACTCTTTTTACCGAAATATGAGACATTCCATTTCAATTCAGAATATCGACCTGATATTTACACTGTAGAATCACCAGATGCCATCGATCCCGCAGAAGGTGCAAAAACAATTTTGCGATATTCAGAAAATCGATTCAGTGCAGCCACAGCCTATTTTGGTGACTATTCGGTGATTGTTTTCGGATTTCCATTTGAGACGATTGTGAATGAGGGAAGGCGGAATCAGACTATGAAGTCAGTATTAAATTGGTTCAACAGAAAATAGTAACAGGTTTTCGGATTTATAGAACATCAATCCCAGGTCTCACCAGGGGTCGTCGTAAATATTGTAGTGATGAAGAGCCCATAAAGCCCTCTCTAAGAATTAAAATTGTAGTAAAAAATAAGAGAATGAGAAATATAGCTAACACACATTATGTTGATTTTATCTTTCTCATCAATTGCGCATTTTTGGTAAACCAAATATATTTCTAATCACTTTCTTATTTCATAACAGATCAATGAACTCATGTGGCAAAAAAAAGTTGCAGCTTATAAAAGATAAAAACGCGCAACTTATTTGGAGATCATTGCTTGTCAAAGATGAAGAAATTAAATCCCATACTGAATTAGACTGGCAGGATAGTTACATAAAGTCTTATGACGATCCTGTGGTTTTTTTTGAAACTTTCAATCTGTTGATCGCTCTGAACCATGCATCCTTAGCTCTTTCAAGATCAGTACCCGGAACCTTTTCAGTTAATCTTCTCTGAGCCCGTTCTTTCGCATAGATGGCCCGTTCAACATCGATCTGAGTTGCTTCTTCGGCTGTTTCTACAAGAATTGTCGTTTTATGGGGCAGAACTTCTACAGTCCCCCCACTGGTAGCAAAATACTTAGTTTCATTTTCCAGATCGACTTTGATTTCACCGACCTTCAAAGAGGTCACAAAGGGAGCGTGATTGGCCAAAATTCCAAAATAGCCCTCAGTGCCCGGCATGCGGATATGTTTTACCTTTTCCTGATAAATAATTTGAAAAGGGGTAATGATTTCTAAATCAAAGTATTTGTCGTTCATTGTTCATTACATATTCTTCGCTTTTTCAATTGCTTCTTCAATCGTCCCCACCATATAAAAAGCTTGTTCTGGAAGATCATCGTATTCGCCTTCGACTAATCCTTTGAACCCCTTAATCGTATCTTCTAGATGAACATATTTACCTTCTCGTCCTGTAAACTCTTCAGCAACTGAGAATGGCTGAGATAAAAATCGCTGGATTCGTCGAGCTCTATTGACAATCAATTTATCCTCATCCGAGAGTTCTTCCATACCGAGAATATTGATAATATCCTGAAGTTCTTTATATTTTTGAAGCGTTTCTTTAATTGCCCGGGCCGTTTTATAATGCTCTTCTCCAATAATTTTGGGATCGAGTATAACTGAAGTTGACTCTAACGGGTCAACTGCTGGATAAATTCCTAATTCCGTTAATTTTCTGGATAACACTGTTGTTGCGTCTAAATGCGAAAACGTTGTTGCTGGAGCCGGGTCAGTCAAATCGTCAGCAGGAACGTAAATGGCCTGAACCGATGTAATGGATCCTTTTTTTGTAGAGGTAATTCTCTCTTGCAGTTCCCCCATTTCTGTTGCCAGTGTGGGCTGATACCCAACAGCCGATGGCATTCGACCTAATAACGCAGAAACTTCGGAACCGGCCTGGGTAAAACGGAAGATGTTATCGATGAATAAAAGGACATCCCGGCTTTCATCGTCACGGAAATATTCAGCGACTGTAAGGGCTGAAAGTCCAACTCTTAATCGAGCACCTGGCGGTTCGTTCATTTGACCAAAAATCATACTGGTTTTATCGATGACACCCGATTGCTTCATTTCCAGCCAGAGATCATTACCCTCACGAGTCCGTTCACCTACGCCCGCAAACACAGAATAGCCACCATGTTCTTTAGCTATGTTATGAATGAGTTCCATAATTAGAACCGTCTTACCAACACCAGCACCACCGAATAATCCCGTCTTACCACCTCTGGAATATGGCTCAAGAAGATCAATAACTTTAATTCCAGTTTCAAAAATACCCTCAGAGACAATCAATTCCTCAAAAGTTAAAGGCTTGCGATGAATCGGGTCATATCTTAATGTATCAATAAGTCCCAGTTCATCGATCGGCTCTCCAATTAAATTCATAATCCGTCCTAACGTACCAGGCCCAACAGGCATAGCAATAGGTTTCCCTATATCAACAACATCCATACCTCGAATAAGTCCGTCAGTAGAATCCATTGCAACGCAGCGGACTGTTCGTTCGCCTAAATGTTGTTCAACTTCAAGCACAAGCCGCGAACCATCTTCTCGCTTAATTTCCAATGCGTTTAAAATAGGTGGTAATTCGCTATCTTCAAATTGAACATCGACAACAGCGCCGATGATTTGGACTATTTTTCCTTGATTCATTTATTAAAACCTCTAAATCTAAAATTAATCGCTAGTACTTTACATGATAATATAAATTAATCTGTAATCTTAACAGCTTTGTTACATTAGACTCGTAACGCTTCACTCCCACCAATAATTTCCAAAATTTCTTTGGTAATACTTTCCTGTCGGATTCGATTAAACTGTAATCTCAATTCGCTGATGAGTTTGTCGGCGTTTTCGGTTGCATATTCCATGGCGGTCATTCGAGCCCCCATTTCCGAAGCATACGATTCCAATAACACTCGCCAGATTTGAACGTTCAGATTTTTAGGACACAATGTATCCAGGATCGAAATCGCATCTGGTTCAAAAATAAAATCGGCCATATACTTCTCCTCTTCTGGAACGACTGGAATAATCGGTAATAACTGCTCGACAATAACCCTTTGCTGGGTTGCCGATTTAAATTCATTGTATATTAAGTAGATGCGATCTAACTTTTGTTGAATGTATAGATCCCTTATTAAAGTTGCAATATCAACCGCCTGTGAAAATTCTAAATTTTTAAAAAAAGTTATATATTCACCGATTATATTATAGTTACGTTTTAAAAAATAGTCCCGTCCCTTTCTTCCAATCACAATTAAATCGATTTCCAGGTCTTGAAGTTGAGAGATTTCACTTTCTGCTTTTCGAATAATATTTTGATTAAACGATCCACATAGCCCTTGATCAGCCGTGACAACGACATAACCAATTCGGTTTGGCTCACGGACTGCCAACAAAGGATGCAGGTCTCGATCAATTTTGCTCGCGATATGCCCCATAATGGCATTCAACCGATAGGCGTAGGGTCGTGCCTGAATGATCCGCTGTTGAGCACGACGCAATTTGACCGCTGCGACCATCTTTAGTGCACGGGTAATTTGCTGTGTTTTTTGAACGCCTGTAATTCGTTGCTTGATGTCTCGGAGTGTTGCCATATTTTGATTTTGGATTTAAGATTTTAGAATTAACAAAAACTTTTAGATTTTCATTGATGTGTCCAGCAATGTTATCATAGATCATCACTTCGTTTTTCTTCGATTACTGCATCACTCAACGCGCCAGTATAATTTTTCAATAATTCCCTGCTTTTTTTATTAGCTTGATTTAATTCCTCAGTAATTTTTTGTTTCCAACGATCAATTGGTAGCGAATCCCATTCAGCAAACCAAACTAATATGTTTATTTAATATAAATAAATATAGATTATATCAATTCGTTTCATTCCTCTGTTCTTACTATTTCTTTAAACACTAAAACTCCCCATAAAATCCTGACAGGCGGATTCTAATCCAGCTTGTAGATCTTGATCTAACTCTTTCTTTTCAGCAATGTCTTTGAGGATATGAGGATATTTCGTATCGATAAATTGATAAAATTGCTGTTCCAATCGTTGAATTTCTCCAATAGGCACTTCATCCAGATACCCCTGAGTTCCCAAAAAGATAATCGATATCTGTTTTTCGACCGGCAGAGTTTTGTTCTGATCCTGTTTCAAGATTTCCACCATTTTTTGACCACGAGTGAGTTGAGCCTGTGTCGCCTTATCCAATTCTGAACTAAATTTGGCAAATCCTTCTAACTCACGGTATTGAGCCATATCCAACCTTAATTTCCCTGCCACCTGCTTCATGGCTTTAATCTGCGCATTTCCACCGACCCGAGAGACTGATATTCCAACATTAATAGCCGGACGGACACCGCCATAAAACAAATCGGGCTCAAGATAAATTTGCCCGTCTGTGATGGAAATAACGTTAGTAGGTATGTACGCAGAATAGTCACCGGCCTGGGTTTCAACAATTGGTAAAGCCGTTAATGATCCGCCGCCCAGTTCATCATTAAGCTTTGCCGCTCTTTCCAATAATCGGGAGTGTAAATAAAAAATGTCGCCTGGATAAGCCTCACGACCAGGAGGTCTCCTCAACAAAAGAGATACTTGCCGATAAGCCCAGGCATGTTTAGAAAGGTCGTCATAGATGACAAGGGCGTGCATTTTATTATCACGAAAATATTCTCCCATTGTCGCACCACTATAAGGTGCAATGTACAGCATGGGAGCGGGATCGTTGGCTGTAGACATGATGACAGTTGTGTACTCCATGGCACCGTGATCTTCAAAGATCTTAACCACTTTGGAAATGGTGGAACCTTTCTGACCGATTGCTACATAAATGCAGTACATATCTTGACCGTTTTGATTTAAAATCGTATCGATAGCAATCGTACTTTTACCGATTTGCCGGTCACCAATAATTAACTCTCGTTGACCACGACCGATGGGGATCATAGAATCAATTGCCTTTATGCCAGTCTGCAACGGCTCCTTCACAGGCTGCCGATAAACAACTCCCAGAGCCTTTCTTTCGATGGGAGAAAAATGTTTGGCATTAATCGGTCCCTTCCCATCTAACGGTTGTCCCAAAGGATTTACAACCCGTCCAATAAGTTCTTCTCCTATCGGGACCTGCATCACTTTGCCAGTCCTTTTAACGGGATCGCCTTCCTTGAGATATTTTTCACTTCCAAAAAGAATACAGCCCACATTGTCCTCTTCCAGGTTGAGAGCCATGCCAAAAACGTCATGCGGGAATTCCACAAGTTCACTGGACATGACATTTTCCAAACCGTAAATATGGGCAATTCCATCTCCTACCTGGATAATTTCGCCAACTTCTTCAAACCTTGTGGTCACTGCATATCGTTCGATCTGTCTTTTGAGTATCGTAGAAATCTCGTTAGCTTGTACTTCCATATTCTATTTTTGATTTTTGATTAAATATTGTTTCAACTTTTTAAACTGTCCAAAAATACTTCCATCAAACATCTTGCCATTCAAGCGAATGATAATGCCGCCAATAATAGATGGATCGACTTTGTTTTCGATTCTTACTTCGGCGTTGAGATAAATAGCAATTTCTCGACTCATTTCTGATAATTTATCTCCTGGTAAAGGTAACGCGGTTATCGCCACAGCTTTAATACGATTATTGTATGAGTCAACTCGATTCTCGAAATCACTATATATTTGATAGATTAATTGAAATCGCCTATTTCTCAATACAACTAATAAGAAATTAAAAAACAATTCGGAAAAACGCTCTTTTAACAATGATGCAAATATCTTTTCATGTTCTCTATCATTCGGTAAATTCAAGAAAGATAGTAAATCGGCATCTTCCTCGACGAGAATGATAAAAGATTTAAATTCATCGAGAATTTTATTAATCAGATTTTTTCCCTGTGCCAGTTCAAACAGGGCTTTGGCATACCTTTTCGCGTTCGCAGTAACTATCATTTCGCTTGACTTAATTCTTTGACGTATTTATCAATTAAATTCAGATGTTGTTCTTTGGATAGGATTTCACCAACCACTTTCTGGGCTGCCAATATCGCTATATCTACAGTATATTGTTTGACTTCTTCGATGGCAGCGTCTTTACTGAGTTCAATCTCCTGTTTTGCCCGTTCCAACAGACGATCTGCTTCAGCACGAGCTTGCTCCAGTAATTCTTTCCGAGATGCTTCCGCGCTTCTTTCACTGTCATTGATAATCTGAACAGATTCTTTTCTTGCTTTTTCGAGAAGCTCTCTCTGTTCCGCTAATAGCTTTTCAGCCTCTTTTTGATCCTGCTCAGCCTGATACAAAGCCACTTTTATTTTATTTTCACGATCACCTAAGGTTTTTAGAATTGGCTTCCAGGCATATTTCTTCAGGATCAATAACAGAAGAATAAACGTGACAATGGTCCAGAAAATTGTTCCGCTATCCGGGCTCAATAAATCCATTGATTTGGAATCCTGGTTAATATATTAATTATTAATGACTTATCTTGTTTTTCTGTTATTTAAAACTTAATAAAAAGCAGATAACAAGTGCTAACAGAGCCACTCCTTCAATCATAGCCGCAGTAATAATCATCACTCCTCGAATATCATTAGCAGCTTCAGGTTGTCGGGCAATACATTCAACAGAAGCCTTTGCAATTCGACTGATTCCAAATGCACCAGCAAAAACAGAACCAATAGCACCAATTCCAGAAAATATAAATGCCCAGGCAGTTTCCGTCATTTTTTCCTCCTATTCAACAATTAATTATAAATTGAAAGCAATAACTTAGAACTAAAATCATTAATTCTCTAACTACAAAATTAGAATCTCATTTATAAATGGATTAATTCTCCAACAATTTAACTAACTACCAATCACCACTCACAACTAATGGTGTGGATTTATCGCCATTCCGATAAAAACAGCTGAAAGAATCGTAAAAATATAAGCTTGAATAAGCGCAATTAAAATCTCAAGTAAACTCACAAAAATGATTCCTAAAATAGGAAATGGTGAAATAAGTACGTTTTTAAACAAGAATATTAAGCCTAATATGGTAAAAATAACAAGATGTCCCGCTACCATATTGGCAAAAAGTCGAATAGCTAACGCAAAATGTTTGGTAATCATTCCCAATATTTCTACAATAAAAATGATTGGGATGACAAAAAATGGAAGTCCAGGGGGCACAAAACTCTTGATATAGCCTTTAAAGCCATTTTTTCGAATATTAGAAATTTGAACTAAAAATAATGTGAGTAAAGCCATTGCCGCCGTTACAGAAATATTCCCTGTTGCAGTAGCCCCCATTGGAACTAACCCAAGAAGGTTACAGGTCAGAATAAAAAAGAAAGCAGTTAGTAGATAGGGGCCATACTTGTATCCATCCTCGCCTAAATAAGGATCAATAATACCTTCTTTAAGGAATACAACGATCCACTCAATAAAATTTACTGGTCCTTTGGGCGCTAATGCTCTGCTCCGAATAATCAAAGGCAACGAAATCATTAATATCGCAGCAGCAATCCAGATCATCATCACATGTTTGGTAATTGATAGATCGAAACCGAAGAGATGAATTTCATATATTACATGATCCTGAACATGATGCATAATATATTCATTGATTCCGTCACTACCATGTTCTGCCTGTTCCCCATGTTCTTGAAAATTATCGATTAAGAATTTTAAGAGGCTTCCTTGATGAATTTCAGCCATTTTTTCCCTTTTGATAATTTCATGTTAATAAACCGAATCTCATAAAACTGATAAATAATATAGAAGACAAAAAAAGAGAGAATGAAGTAGAGTATATGAATATCTGTATATCTCATAAATAAAAATAATGCTACTGCAATGAGCGCGAATCGAACAAATATTCCCCCCAGAACAGTTGCCATAAAAAGCTTTAAGGACTTTTTAAAAGCCCAATTTATGGAAAAAAATCCGAAAATAAAAATTATTAAACTAACAATAAATCCAAATATAATTTCAGAGGATTTGTTACCATCAAATATTAAATAAATTACAATTAAAATTAGGAATAATACAACTAAACTAATACCAATTAGTTCCAACAGAAATTTCTTTGGATTAAGAACCATTTATTTAAAATACCAAGAAAAGATTTTCTAGTTTTAGTAATTTGTAGTGGAAGACTTAAATGTTAAACTTCCATTAATTATAATAAATTTCAAACAAAATAAAATTCATATTCGCTGGACTTACCAGCTTTAGCTTTGAAAGCATGAAAGACCAGTACACGACTACTATAATTGGATATCAACTTTAGCAACTCGTATTTCTTCATTCTAAATTTTTGGCTGTTGAGTGCAGTTAACAATTGTTCTGCATGCTCACATCTGCCCTCAAAAAATGTATTTGGAGATTCACCGATTAAGATCTTCCATTCGCCGCCGATTCGAATGCCAATCTCCTCCATCGCGGTATAAAAATCATTTTTTATGAAATGATCATATTCCTCCTCTTTTCCCGGAATAATATCCCAATATTGACTGAATTTTACCGTACCCTTTTCCGATACACGTGGCAGATGATGAAAACGACCAGTTGGTATTAGTACTTTGCTTCGGTAATCTGTTACATAATGTAATAATTTAGTGCTGGTTTTATTATAATCTTCACTCTTTAAAGCAGACTCAACCTGGTCCAGATCGGGAGATATACCTTCCGAAACAATCTGGGGACTGGCACCAATTAATACACACCAAATGGCGGCAATATTGATTCCCAACCTATTCATTGTCGGAATCTTATATCTCTGCATGAATTCGATATACTCATCCATTGTTTCAGGAACGATGTTCCAATATTCGTTAAATTTAACCGCCATAATGTTTCCTCTTGATGTGTCCATTTTGTTATAGCTTAAAATATAAAATATTTTTACAAGAATGCAAGAACTTTTTAAATTCTTTTAAATTTCTGATAAATGGTTTTATTGCCCCAGTCAATATAGAAAATCATATAAATCTAAATATCAAATAAAAAACTCCGCTTGACATTTTGACTTTTAAACATTAAAGCCAAGCGGAGTAGTTTAGAGTTAAATGAGCTTTATAGTATTACAATATTACCACATCAACACCATCTTCTTCGTCTGTTTAAAATCCCCAGCTTGAATGGTATAAAAGTAGATCCCAGAAGCGACGCTTCTGCCATTCATATCCGTACCATCCCAGATGACTTGATAAATGCCTGAAGTTTGATATGCTTCGACCAATATCTTAATTAATCGACCCAGGGCATCATAAATTTTGAGTGTGATAAAATATTTGTCTTTTCCGGAAGGCAGTTTGTAACTGATCGTTGTCGTTGGGTTGAATGGATTGGGATAGTTTTGATACAGTGCAAAGTCAGTCGGTTTTTCAATGGGCGTCGTCCTCTCAACTGCTGTTGGCGGAGTAGGATCAACATAAAAAGCTGTGTAAGGAGTCAGAATACCAAATCGAGTACTCAAATCGATAATCTGATCCACCAGCTCCTGGTTTTCTCCATAGATTTCAATCTGTTCCAACAGGAATTGAATTTTAGCCTGTGCCCAAAGTCGTGGCACAGCCCGATGCCCACCTGCTGAATCAGTAAATGTAATTGTTTGTTTTAATTCAATTGAATCTTTAAAAGTATGCGCTTTCAACGTCACATCAAATACCCCACTGTTGGAATAAAGCCCTAGAAGCAAAATCTGACTGCCCCAGAATAGATCTGGAGTTATTTTCGGGTATCTATCCCACTGATTTAAACCACCAAAATCTAACCTAATATCTGAAAGCACGGGCTGAGAAATTCGATTAAAGTGATTGGTAACTATTAGGGCAATACTATCGTCAGCAGTGATGAATGTTGGATATCCATGATTTTCCCTGGCAAGTCTAATAAGCAATGGCTTGCTCAGTTCTTCTCCGATCCCAAACGAAAAAATACGGACATCTTTTTTATTAATGGCATTCGCAGTATCAACAAGCACATCGATGCGTGTTTCCCCATAAGTTGGTAATCCGTCCGTTAGGAAAATAAGATTATTTGATGTTTGATCTCCGAAGGATTGGTTGAGCGAAGCACGCAATGCTCCTTCGATGTTGGTCATTCCCAACGCATACATTTGAAAAACAAATGCATGAGCGGCATAAATATAATCAAAAGTCGCAGGGACAAGATCGGATTGAAATTGATTTACATGAGTTCCAAATGTAATTATATTGAATCGATCGTCGGGTGAGAGCAAATCTAAAAACTGATTCAATGCCTGTTTTAATTGTTGAATTCTGAGCCCTTCCATACTTGAAGAAACATCAGCAGTAAAAACGATGTCCTTGGGAATCGGCTCCCAATTCGTGAATGAATCTGGCGGAGTAATCCAAAGGGCATAAAAGCTATCATTCCCAAAGGAATCGGCGGGAACGGGAGTATAGCTGACTGCTTGAAAATTTACATCATCCCGTATCGTTTCGTATTCAATTTTAAAATCTTTATCAGGATAGAAATTTTCATCACCAAACATCACTTCATAATGATAATCAGAGATTTTAGTTATCTTTGTTGCCGTTGAATTTTGATGCGTTGGCGAGGTTAAATACTTAAAAGGCTTTGCCGATTTGACATTCATTGTCAGCATTACGGCTTCCAATGGTTTGGGCGAAAGTCCAAGCGTATTTAATAAATAGGTGTAAGTGATTTTTCCAAAATCATAGCTCAATAACTCGACATAGGTAATCTCAAAACGGACTTCACTATTAGGATTAATCGGTGCAATACTCAGACGAAATAGATTGTTACCCAGATATTCAAGCAATGCAGGATCAATGTATTGACGAAGTTTTTTTTGATAATCCTTTACTGCTTCCTGTCGTTCGCGAATGGATGCAACATATCGCTGTCCGTTAAACCAGTATACCAGTTCAGAGATCATAGCACCTTCGGGCAACGGAAAGATGAATATTGATTCAACAGTCATCCCCGTTTCATTGAGGAATTTTTGATCCGTATGGGTAATAGCTATTTGTCCCTGAATATCTGATGTTGTCGTCACCGATCTGATCGCCATTTTATTATATTCGATATCGGATCCAATACGGCGACAGAAAAGTACGCCTACGGCTGAGGACTGTTCTACGAAAAATAGAAACAGTACAACAAAGACAGCACTGACTTGTAACAATTTTGTTTTCATGACATTCTCCTTGTTTTTTAATTTATTTTTAGTGAATTTAAAATATCTTCCGCTCGTGATTAAATGTCCTTCTTTAATTCTTTCCTGAAAGGTCATTTTTAATGTAAAAACTTGTATCCCCATAAACAATGGAATTAATGACACAGCCCTTCAATGTGTCATAAATCGTATCGTACTCATCGTAATGATAGTGATAACATAAACCTATATTCTGTGTCAATAAATAATTATCTCGTCCCCAATAATACTGCTCCGAATAGCTTTTACTTTTAGTCTGTATATTAAATATTGTTGTATCTCTCTCTGATATTACAAAGGTCCCTGTGAAGTATGCCCAACGTGGCTTCCAGGTCTCAAAACGATGGGACTTTACTCCTATTCTTGGAGCAGCGAGCAGGTAATCTACCAAATACTCATCGTCACCTGGATACACTAAATCAAATCGGAAGACTTTGCATGATGTACTATCAACGCGTTGGTAATCGACTGCCCGAAAATAGCCAGTTTTTGTTTTATTGTCATTGGTATAAGTAATGAGTTTAATATATTTTTTATTATTCCCAATGATTGTGTCTTTAATTGCTTCAATAACTGTTAGATATGTAGTTGTAAATCTTTCCGTTGGATCGTAGCTATAATAACTTAACTTGGACTTATATACCCACTTGTTAGTCACCGTAAGAGGATAATATTTCAGTGAGTTATAAAATTGTTCGTTTCCAACAATGGTAAAGCAATCATCACTTTCATCCACTATCTCAATGTTTGTGGAAGAATCATAGATTCTAATTTTGGCTTCTTCAGTAATAATTTTAGGAACGGTCCACAAATAACTGTTTTTTGATGCTGGATAACTTCCACCTTCGATTATCCAATGCCAGCTATCACCATTATTAACAGAATATTTTATTTGAATATTTATCACATCTTTGCTTTGCCAGGTTATTTCATGTTTACTCCCCATAATCCAATTTTCACCACCATTGGGGGAAATTACTTTAATATAGGTACCTTGTGGTTCAAGCTTATGATCACAATAAAATAGAATCAGAGTAATGAAAGTTATTACGCTTAAGATATATTGATTTTTTTTGAACACGCTGTTAACTCCATTTTGATATCATTCCAGTAAAAGCATTTTCTTAGAAATTTTAAAATCGCCAACTTTTAAAACGTAAAAATATACTCCACTCGAAACACCATTCCCATTTATATCTCTCCCATCCCAGCTCACCCCATATTTTCCAGCAGCTTGATTATGATTCACCAAAGCGTTTACCAATCTTCCTCTGATGTCATAAATTTTAAGACTGACATGATAGGATAGTTTATTCTTTGGAAGTGAATATTTTATCTCTGTGCTTGAATTAAACGGATTGGGATAATTTTGACTCAGGTAATAATTACAGGATGTACTTCTTATAGCATTTTCAGAAATATTAGTATTTGGAGGTTCAGTATTACCTGAGGCATCTGTTTTAATAATTAAAATATCTGTATTTGTTTTATCTTTGCTGGTCACACCAGCTAATAAGAATCCGCCATCTGGAGTCTGTTGACAAAGCGTTACATTATTAAATTGATATACATCATATCGCTTATCCCAGAGAATTTGACCTGTGTTGTTCGTTTTTATTAGTCTGGCATAATTTATATCAGAAGAGGAACCAGTAAATTCTCGCTTCCATCCCCCCAGGATATATCCGCCATCGGAAGTTTGGGCTAGTGTCTCGATTTTTCCTAATGACTCAGTACCCCAGGATTCCGAGGGTATATATTTAGTCCATAATGTATCACCATTTGTATCTGTTTTTATGAGCCAATCGCCTTTAAAAACATATCTCCCAGAAATCCCCGCTAAAATAATTAATCCGCTATCTATAGTTGTTCGAATAAATTTTGGAAAAGCATCATCACCAGATTCCCAGTGTAAGATTTTTGACCATAAAGTTATACCATTTATGTCTGTTTTAAACAACCAAATGTCACTATACCCTTGCAACCACTGTGCAGTTCCTACCGTTAAATAATTTCCATCTAATGTTTGCTGCAAAAATCTAATCTTATGAACGTGGTATATAGAGTATACTTTTCTCCAAAGACTATCGCCTGATGCACTTACTTTTATCAGTGAGATGGCCTCACTGATATTAGCGCCAACAAGATAATCAGCATCTTCTGTTTCCAGTATAAACATTACTTCTGCGTTATATTCGGAAGGATAGCTCTTTGTCCATTGAACTATTCCATTGTCATCTATTTTAATAATCCAGGCTGAATAATTGGTCCTTCCACCCATAATAATGCCACCATTCGAAGTTTGTTGAACCTCGTAGAGCCAATTACGCTCCTCTTCTCCATAAACTTTTTTCCACAGTATATTTAGTGATTTATCTAATCTAACAACCAAAACTAAAGTTCTATTCTCGAAAGATTTAGAACCAACTATAATATACCCATCGTCAAATACGGATTTAATCCGTGATATCGAAGAAAATTCACCATCCCCAACTTTCTTCGTCCAAAGTGTATCGCCAAAAGAGTCAGTTTTGATAAACCATACCAAGAATTTATCACCAGCTTGAATGGTTCCAATTATCACATATCCACCATCTGAGGTCTGCTGGACAGATATCGGTTCTTCTCTATAATTTCCACCATATATTTTTGTCCATTTAATATCTGATGAAAAAGCAGAGTTTGTTATAACCAATAAAAGATCTATTATTGATAACAAAGTTAAGGCAAATATTTTTTTGTTCATAATTTTGCTCCTTAATGAACTATTTCTATAATTACGTTTTGTTTATTAGTTATCTTTAGTTTAACTTAATTTTTACTCCAATAATAACAACTTCTTTGTCACCTTATAATTCCCATCTTGCAGTGTATAAAAATAAACTCCACTTGAAACACTATTCCCATTTACATCTCTCCCATCCCAACTCACCGAAAACATTCCAGCAGCTTGATTTTGATTCACCAAACTATTCACCAATCTGCCCCGAATGTCATAAATTTTCAGAGTGACATGATACGATAATTTATTCTGCGGGAGTGAATATTTTATCTCAGTGCTGGCATTAAACGGATTCGGATAATTCTGGAATAATTCAAATTGCTTTGGTACATTTTCATCAACTGCTTCCACTGAAGTTGCATTGTGACTGATAAAAAATCCCCAATTTTGCTGCTTGCTCCAGAGACTATCGCCAGCCAGGTTTTTGGCTAATACCTTCCAGAAATAAGTCTTGCCAGCGGCTAAAGAGTCGATGGTGTAGGTGGTATCTTCGATGTTTTTGATGATTTGGGGATTGGAGAAGTTGTAGTCGGTGTCGATGTATAAATCAAAGGTGAGTTCCCAGGGAAAAAGTTTAGTTTTTCGACTCGGTTGTTCCCACAATAATTTTATTCGATTTGTTTGTAAATATGAATCGTTATTAGGTTCGAGTAGGTTGAATGCTATTAATTCGTGGTTAATTTCTTTTAAATATTTACCAAAAATTCCATATTCAGATCCATCTTGACCATAACTTGACCAACAAACGATTACACCTCCATCAGGCATAGAAACTGTGGAAGGAGTCACTTGATCTTTTTCTGAAAAAGTATTAACTTGAAACTCACTTCCAAATTTTTGACCCTCTATATTTATAATTTGTGCATAAATATCTACTTTGACAGTATTTAATGAGTAAAGTTCCCAGCATATAATAATTTTTGAATCAGAAAATCTTGAAACTGTCAAATTTTCTTGTATTTCCTTATCATTATACACTTTAACCTGAATTTCATCCCCAATTTTATTCCCCAAAGAATCGAAAATTTGAGCAAAAATACCATAAGGTTTCACATGACGATAATATCTTCGCTGCCAACATACTAAAAATCTACCATCATCAAGGGCAACGACAGATGGTTTTCCAGTGTTATTAATAACAAATTCATTTCCCCTTTTTATCCCTTTGTTTGAGATAATCTGACCATAGATATGTTCATAATCCTCCCACCAACAAATAACTATATCATTATTTGATAATGAGGTAGCCTTTGGATAAGTTTGATCATGCTCGTGATTCGTATTAACAATAAATTCATTATTAATTTTATTGCCGGTATTATCAAAGTACTGTGCAAAAATTTCATTACCCGATAAAGTCTGATCAGGACCACATCCATGCCAGCATACAAAAAATCCGTTTGGATTCAAAGAGCAAATGCTGGGACAAGTCTGATTATATACTTTATAATTGTTGATGGAAAGAGGAAAACCTGAAAGCGTCGCTTGCTCGGTAAAAATTTGGCCATAAATATCTTTAGGGACTCCAGGTTCAGAAGTTGTCCAGCAAACAACAAAGCCTCCATTATTTAACTTATTAACGCATGGTAGCATTTGATCCATGTATTCGATAGAATTAATTCGAAATTCAGCTCCTATTTTATTGCATGAACTATTGAATTGTTGTCCATAAATACCATAACCATCACTATCCTGTCCTCTCCAACAAACAATAAAATTTCCATTGTTTAAACATGTAGCAGATGGATTATACTGGTTGTCATGAATAGTTGTATTTATTTGAAATTCCCGCCCATAAGGAATTCCTTGCCCAAAAAGATTTGAGAATGTAAAAAGATAAATTACAAAAAATAGCAGCATTTTTTTCATTTGTTTTTTCTCCTGCACACATTTTAAATAAAACGTCAAA
>JABAOC010012286.1_pt2 | contig 16107 bp, 20 predicted proteins | sample 7062161 | NCBI WGS metagenome assembly JABAOC01 (sample SAMN14538625, study PRJNA623070) | marine sediment metagenome | biome: marine biome [ENVO:00000428]; feature: marine pelagic biome [ENVO:01000023]; material: deep marine sediment [ENVO:00002113] | place: India: Gulf of Khambhat ... | reverse complement strand
TCTGATTTCTCATCGTCATTAATGCCCCGGTAAATTCTATGGATGTTTTCTTCACCTACGGTTTTCTCCAAAGAGCACTCCTGGCGGGTGTCTTTGTGGCCATCGCCTGTGCTGTGTTGGGAATCTTCCTCATCCTGAGGCGGGATGCCATGATAGGTCATGGGCTCGCCCACGTTACTTTTGCCGGAGTGGCCCTGGGGCTCTTCTTGAACATAATGCCCCTGTTGGCCGCTCTAATCATTGCCGTGCTGACCGCTTTAGGCATCATGAAAATCAAGGAAAAAGCCGGTCTTTACGGGGACACAGCCATAGCCATCTTCAGCAGCACAGGATTTGCTGTCGGTCTCCTGCTTGTGACTCTGGCCCGGAGTTACAACGTGGATCTTTTCGGCTATCTGTTCGGTGAAATCCTGGCCATAGAAACTGTAGAGGTCTGGCTCTCGATCGGCCTGGCCACTGTCGTCGTCCTGATCGTGGTCTTGAATTATCACAAATTCATGTACCTGACTTTTGATCGTCAGTCTGCCAGAGCTTCAGGAATACGGGTGGCCCGGCTGGAGGTACTCATCACGACTCTCACCGCAGTGACCGTTGTTCTCGGAATGAAAATCGTAGGACTTCTTTTGGTCGCGGCTCTGATCGTGATCCCTGCCGCTGCCGGCCTCCAACTGGCTTCGAGTTTCAGACAGGCTATCTTCGTTTCTTCTCTGGTAGCGGTGGCCTCTGTAGTGCTGGGCCTCATCCTGGCTTATTTTTTTGATATCCCCGCCTCTGGAGCTATCGTCATCCTGTCTTTTGTGATCTTTGGCGTATTTTTTGTCCTGAGGAAAGAGAAAAGACTGTTGTAGTAAAAGCTAGCGGGCTAGAGTTTCCAATGTTTTTGTGAAGATTGAAAAGGCCTTTTCTCCGTAAAGACAGAAGACGATTTCCTGCGGGAAATCGTCTTCTTCGAGAAATTCCTTGGCCACCCTGAGCATGATCTCGCTGCATCTCTGGATGGGGAATCGAAAGATCCCGGTGCTGATCGCGGGAAAAGCTATATTTTTCATCTTTTTTTCGGCGGCAATCTTAAGGCTGTTCTGCGTCGCCTTGAGCAGTTTATCGTCCTCGTCGCCTTCCCCGTAAACGGGGCCGACAGCGTGGATGACGTATTTAGCCTTAAGGTTACCTCCTCCAGTCAGAACCGCCTCCCCGACCTCCACCGGTCCGATCTTGTCACATTCCTCCTGGATGGTGGGGCCCCCGAAGTTCCTGATAGCCCCGGCCACTCCCCCTCCGAGGATAAGAGACTTGTTAGCGGCGTTGACGACTGCCTCGACCTCCATCAGGGCGATGTTGCCCTCAACGAGTCGCAGCGTCTTGCCGTTCGTTGTCCATTCTTTCATCATTTCTCCCAATCCTTATTGCCATCCCTGCGGAAGCAGGGACCCAAATCCTTTTCCCGTCATCCCTGCGCAGGCAGGGACCCAACCTGTCCCTGCGTAGGCAGGGATCTATTTCCTTTATCTTATTTCACCTCCGCCCCATAGATCTTGTCCATCCTCTTGAGAGAAAAAAGATGGGCCTCAGGATCAAGATCCGCCACGCCATCCCTGTAGACGATTACTTTGTAGTCTCGGTTGCGCAGATCCCCCACAGTGTCCATGACACAGATGGAGGTGCAGACACCGACCACGTGGACTTCCTCGACAGGCTGCTCTTCCAAGACAGCATCCAGGTTTGTCTTGTAGAAGGCACTGTAACGGGTCTTCCGGATGATGGAATCTTCATCCCTGACAGGAAGGTCATCGATAATCTGAGCGCCCTTTGTTCCCACGACGCAGTGCTCGGGAAAAAGCTCGAATTCTAGATCATTTTTCTCATGGGAATCGCAGATGAAGACGACCAAGTCTCCTCGATCATGAAATTCACCGATTTTTTCCTTCACGAAGGGGATGATCTCGCGGGACCTATCCCCGCACTCAAGAGCCCCGTCTTCACGGATAAAGTCGTTCAACATATCAATGACGAACAGGGCTCTCATCTATCTCTCTCCTCCCGATTCCAGATTGTCCTTATCTCATCCATTTTAAAACATCCTGATACAGGTTTTCAAAGTTTTCTCTTCCTAAAACGCAGAGATGAATATCCGATCTTGTCTTGATTCGATCAGCAAACGGGTGTCTTCGTTCCATGATCGTCGCTAAGACAGACGGAGCAGAATCTAATGCTTCAAGAAGAACCGTTTTGAATTTTCGAGAGAATAATTCCATCTTACCTATTTCATCGATGAGGACAACCTTAGCGGAAGAAATCGCTTTTTCGACAGCTGCACATCCGATGTCTTCTAGGTCTTCAAGATTAACTCCGTAGCGACCGAGTCTATGGGGAGATGGCAGGCCCTTTAGGGCAAGAAGGCCCCGTTTTCCTTCCGGGTAGGTGATGATCTCAAAACCGACTCTATTTCCCTCTCTTCTAATTTCTTTGGTGATGAAACCTCCGACTTTAGGAGCGAATTCAGGTTCCTGACTGAATCTTCTGATCAGAGTGGTTTTTCCGCAGCGCGGTGGCCCGGTGATGAGCAGGTTCTTCAAGGCTACTTTAATTCTTTCTCCAGGATCTTCCTTATCTCATTCCCTATTTTTACGGCTTTTTCCTTTAAACCTTTGGAATCGGTGGCAACCTTAGATTTGAACGCCTCATCTTGGATGTCGGGAAGGTTGATCTTGACATTATAGTAGGCCCCCTCGGCCGCCGTTTGGGCCGTCAAACCGGCCACTCCAGCATCGCTTAGAGAATTTTTGTTGCCGTTTATGACAACGTCTTTGGCGAGCTCCAAAGCTTCGACACTTTTCTCTAAGACGCGGAAGGGAACAAGGGCGGCTTCTTTCAAACCCGATTCGATGGCTTTGTCTCTTTCCATTTTTTGTTCGTCCGTCTTTTTTTTGAGCTTGTAGGCAGCCATTAATTCATTGAAGGCCTGGGTGTCTAAGTCAACAGAGTCCAGAAAAAAATCCTTTAGCACCTGCCCCCGCACGGCAAAATCTTTGACCGCCTCCTGAACCTTCTCGTATTCTTTTTTACCGACAGTCAGGTTGGAAACCATAGAAGAGAGTGCAGCGGATAAGGCACCGGACAAGGCCGCTGTGCTGCCTCCCCCGGGGGCAGGGGAGTCGGTGGACAGTTCATCGGCAAAATCTCGGAGGTTCAGATCGATAAGAGATGGCTCTTCTTCCTTGACCTGATACTCGATAATCTTCTTCTGAGGATCAAAAGGGGAGACGTCGTTTAGTCCTAAAGAGAGAACGGCAATCCGAATCAGCTCTTTGTCAGGAACTCCTGGGCTCTTTCCCTGTTTCTCGAGATAATACCGGCCGGCCATGAGCATGGCTTCCCTAGGAATGAGTCCAACCAGCTCACTCCCCGTCACTCTCAAACCGATCTTTTCGGCTTCCCGCCCGGCTTCATCGAAGACCAGATGCGGGGGGGATATTTTGTAGTTGGTGAAATTTATCGAAATCTGAGCGATCCCATAATCCTCGATAAACCATCCGACAGCTTTGACCTCCTTGAATTTTCCGGGAACCTTGATGGCTTTTCCGTTTTTGTCTCTGATGATCTTGCCCTCTTCGTCTCTCTTGGCTCGCCCGCGTTCTCTTAAGTTGAGGGCGATATGATGGGCTAACCTCCGGTCTGAGGTGTTGACGTTGATATTGTATGCGCTCAGGAACTCTCGAGCCCCGATCACTGTAGCTCCAGCTTTCGGGTTAAATTTTGGCTCGCCGTAATCTGGAGCCCATGCCGGGTCCTTGAATTTCTCTGACAAACCCTCGTATTCTCCGACTCGAATGTTAGCCAGATTTTTTCGTTCCGGCTTCTGGGCGGCTTCTTCGTAAAGGTAGATCGGTATGCCGAGCTCATCGGCTACACGTTTGCCCAGCTGGTGGGCAAGTTGGACGCAGTCTTCCATAGTCATTCCAGTGACTGGTACGAACGGACACACATCGGTGGCCCCGATCCGGCTGTGAGCTCCTTGATGCTGACTCATGTCTAGGACCTCAGCGGCTTTCTTGATGGCTTGAAAGGCCGCCTCTGCGGCTGCTTCTGGAGTCCCGATAAAAGTGACGACAGTCCGGTTCGTTGATTCTCCAGGGTCGACATCCAGGAGTGTCACTCGGGGAATGCTTTCGATTTCTCGAGTGATAGCGTTGATTTTTTCTCTGTCTCTGCCTTCACTGAAATTGGGAACACATTCAACGAGTTTCATCTGAAGTCTCCTTAGTTAATGTGTATTGCAAAACGCCTTTTTGATCGTAAACCTCCACTTCGTTAAACTCTGTGAGGTGCTCGTTTAAAATTTCTCTGTCTCCAACGATCACGATAACAGGCGTCAGAAAGCTATGCTTCTGGACAGCTTCGTAAACCCTGTTGGAGTCGATGAGCATGATGTTTTGGTAATAATCATCCCAGTGTTCTTCACTCAACTCCAGGGCCTGCATCTGAACCACTTTAAGAGAAAGGTTGTCGAGCGTTTGAATGTTCAACGGGAAATTTCCGATCAGGTAAGACTTGGCTTGCTCAATTTCAAAACTGGGAATCTTCTGTTTTGTAATTTTTTCCATTTCACTTAAAATCTCCGTAACCGCAGCTTGAATGACCTCTGATTTCACTCGAGTTCTGACGTAAAAAACACCACAGATTTTAAAAAGCTCGAGTTGGCTGAAGGTATAGTACGCGTATCCCTTGGATTCTCTGAGGTTCATGAAGAGGCGGCTGGTGGCTGTTCCCCCCAAGACTTGATTCATGACCAGGAGAGGAAAGACATCGGCAGAAGAGACTGGAGTGAGGATGTTGCCCATGTAGATCGTGGCCTGTTTCTCTTCTGGAATGTGGACAAAACAGACTTTAACTTTATCATTAGGAATCGGAGAGGGGAGAGGCGGAATGTCACGATTCTTGCTTTTCCATGTCTGAAAGTACCGGCTGACTTTTCTAGCGGCCGTTCCAAGACTCAAGTTGCCGGTTAAGATAATCCAGGCGTGATTTGGCCTNNGATGTATTCCGGGTCGGATGCTCGGTTGACCAGATCATAATACAGAGACCGTTTCACATTCCCGATCTCGACCTTTGTGAACGAAGGTTGAAGGATCAATTCGCTCAGGATCTCCAGCCCCTGATCGAGAAACTCTTCGATAAAGGTGAAGGTAAACATGACGTAATCAGGGGTGGTGGAGGCAAATATGTGTCCTCCGATAGTTTCTACAATTTCCTCGATTTCTTCGGGATCATTCTTGGCAGATCTTCTTATAACCATGTTGGCTGCAAAGGCCGCTGTTGCTGGGAACTTCTCCGGAGATAAGGACTCACCAGCAAATACGACCAGGCGAACCGAGATAAGCGGATGACCATCTCTTTGGATCACCGAAAGAGTCAAACCATTCGAGAGATTGACGGTCTCGATTTTAGGAAGGTTGAGTTCTGGAAGGGGGTCAGGACTAGGTGCGGATTTCCTGAATCTTTCCTGAGAGAAGAGAAGAGATGTCCCTACAAACGTGAAGAAACAGAAAAGAAGAAGGGAAGAATTCAGCCGCGATCTCATCTTACTTTTACGTCAAGAAAAATCCTTCCTGGAGATAAATATTTATTCGCAACACTCCCTATTTGCCAGTTCGACACAGAGAGATACTTATTAAATTCCTCGTTTAATTTATCTAAGTCGTTTTGAGCCAAGTAATTTTCAGCCAGGAAGATAGCTCGGTCGGCAGATGTGGCATATTGATTGACGTAGTCAATCCTGAACATGTTCTTAGCTTTCCGGAATTCCTTCTCTGAGATGAGGTTCGTTCCCAATTTGCTGAGTTCTGAATGAACGGCTTTTAAGCTTCTCTCCTTCATGATCTCGTTGGTGCAGACGACAAAAACTCTGAATCCGGCCAGGTCTTTTCTCCTCTCGATCCCCCCCTCGAGTTTAAAAGCGATTCTTTTTTTGATAAGTTCTTTGACCAGGCGAGATGTCTTACCCCTGAGAAGTATGTATTCTGCAATTTTCAACGGGTGGAAATCAGGAGATTTGGCTGGTGCAACTCGGTGACCGACGTAAAAGGCCGGCAGAGTGGCGANNTTTCGGGAAGCTGGGTGGGAGAAGGAGTCGGGATGTTTTCTCCCCTGGGAATGGAAGCAAAATACTTGTGGACGAGATCCATAGTCTTATTTTTGTTGATGTTACCACAGATGGTGAGGACGGCATTGTTGGGTCTGTAGTATGTTGCATAGAAGTTTTTTACGTCTTCCACAGTAAGTTCTCTTAGATCACTCTCTTCTCCAAACACGGGATGGCTATGGGCAAAATCAGGAAAGAGTTGCTGATCGAACAAGAGTGAACTCTCAAGGTAAGGATCGGCGGTTTTGCGCTGACGGATCTCCTCTATCAGGTCCAGCTTGATCCTTTGGATGTTGGAAGGATTGATGTCGAGAGATTTCATCCTGTCGGATTCCAGCCAGAGGACGAGAGCCAGTTGGTTCGAGGGCACAGTCTGGAAGAAGATCGTTTTGTCCTCGGCGGTGGCAGCGTTTAGAGTTCCCCCACTCCTTTGGACGAAGCTGATGTGCTGCATGCGTCCGATATTTTCTGATCCTTGGAACATGAGATTTTCTAGAAGATAGGCCAGTCCGGTCTTCCCAGCCTCCTCATTGATGGAGCCTACGTTGTAGGTAATAGCGACAGAAACCAGGGGGAGGCGATAATCTTCGGAGAGAATCACGTGAAGTCCGTTTTCCAGAGTATGCTGGGTTACAGGAAACGGAGAATCGCTCTCAGTTTGGGCTCGAACCAAACCACACAATAGAGCCGTCGTGATTGTATGAAACAGGATCATTTTCCTAAACATGGGACATCTCTTCTAGTTTCAACTCCTAAAAAATAGCATAAATACGGTCACAATTCCACCTGAGGGAGCTGAGCAGGCTCTGTTCGGCTTGATCAGATCAATAATAATCGTATTGAAAATAGGGGGCTAATGTGTTACTTTTCTTCTTCATCAAACGAAGCTGATAATCCCAGCTAGAAAAGGAGAACGGTCATGAGCATCGAAGGAAAGCATCTGTTCACCTCAGAATCGGTAACCGAGGGACATCCAGATAAAATCTGTGACCAAATTTCTGATGCCATCCTTGATGACCTAATCGGTCAAGATGAACGAAGCCGGGTGGCCTGCGAAACTCTGGTCACCACAGGCTTGGTCTTCATCGCCGGAGAAATCACAAGCAACGGCTACTGCGATCTACAGAAGGTCGTCAGAAATACGGTGAAGGACATCGGCTACACCAAAGCAGAATATGGTTTTGATTACGAGACATGCAGCGTTATCTCATCTATCCATGAGCAGTCGTCCGACATTGCCATCGGCGTCGATGAGACAAATTCCCATGAACAAGGAGCAGGAGATCAAGGATTGATGTTTGGCTATGCCTGCCGGGAAACAGAAGAGTTGATGCCGATGCCGATCATGCTGGCTCATAAGCTGGTCAGGAAGCTCAGTCGAGTACGCCGGGAGAAGATAGTGTCCTATCTTAGACCTGATGGGAAGTCTCAAGTGACGATCGAGTATGAAGCTGAGCGCCCCAAAAGGGTGGAAGCGGTTGTCCTTGCGGCCCAGCATGACAAACAGGTTCAGATGAAGGACTTGAGAGCGGATCTCAAGTCTTTGGTCGTCGACGAGGTTGTCCCTGGTGGAATGATAGATAATAACACCAAAATATTCATTAACGAAACCGGCCGGTTCGAACAAGGCGGGCCTCTAGCCGATACGGGAATCACCGGACGCAAGATCATCGTCGACACCTACGGCGGAGTGGGGAGTCACGGTGGGGGATGTCTTTCTGGCAAAGACCCGACAAAAGTCGACCGCTCAGGCTCTTACATGGCTCGGTACATAGCCAAGAACCTGGTGGCAGCGGGTATCGCGGACAAGCTCGAGNNGGAACGGCCAAGATTTCAGAAGATAAAATCAAGGATTTGATCCAGTCCCATTTCGACTTGAGCCCAAAAGAGATGATCAGAAGCCTGGATTTGCTCAGACCAATCTACAAAAATACTGCCTGCTATGGTCATTTCGGGCGCCTCGAAGAAGGTTTTACCTGGGAAAGGTTGGATAAAGTCGAAGCCTTAAAAAAAGATGCGGGGCTGTGACCTGAGATAGGGATCAGGTGTAAGAAGGAGTCCATCATGGAATTCGATGTTAAAGATCTAAGCCTTGCCGATAAAGGTAAACGGAAAAAAGAGTGGTCGGGACGGTTTATGCCTGTCCTTGGCCTCCTCAAAGCGAAATTCCGTAAGGAAAAGCCGCTCAAGGGGATGAGAGTCTCTGCCTGTCTCCATGTGACCAGCGAGACCGCTAACCTGATGGAAACTATTAAGACAGCTGGAGCTCGAGTAACTCTCACAGCGTCCAATCCTCTTAGCACCCAGGATGATGTGGCGGCCGCCATGGTCAAATACGACAAAATTCCAGTTTTCGCTATCAAGGGAGAGGATAACAAGACCTATTACAAACACATCAATCAAGCTCTCGATGTAAAACCTCAAATCACGATGGACGACGGGGCCGATTTGGTCTCCACGGTTCATTCGGAAAGGCGATCTCTCCTTCAAGATATCCTGGGCGGGACCGAGGAGACGACAACAGGTGTCATCCGGCTGAAAAGCATGGCCCAGAAAAAAGTTCTCGAATATCCCATCATCGCTGTCAACGATGCAAACACTAAATATCTCTTCGATAACCGCTACGGTACAGGACAGAGTACGATCGATGGCATCCTGCGGGCTACCAATATACTTCTGGCCGGATCAAATTTCGTCGTAGCTGGCTACGGCTGGTGCGGCCGAGGAGTGGCCATGCGCGCTAAGGGTGCTGGAGCTAAGGTCATCATCTGCGAGGTGGATCCTCTCAGAGCTCTGGAAGCCGTCATGGATGGTTTCGAAGTCATGCCCCTGCACGTGGCGGCTGGAATCGGCGATGTCTTTGTCACCGTCACCGGAGACAAGAATGTCCTGAGCCGCCGACACTTCTCGAAAATGAAGGACGGAGCTATCCTGGCTAATTCGGGTCATTTTAACGTCGAGATAGATATTCCGGCCTTAAAGGACATGGCCCGGAAAAAGAGATCTATTCGAGAATTTGTCGAGGAGTACGAGATGGAGGACGGCAAGAAGATTTATCTGTTGGGCGAGGGGAGGTTGATCAACCTGGCCGCCGCCGAAGGTCATCCGGCTGTGGTGATGGACATGAGTTTTTGTAACCAGGCGTTGAGTCTTCTCTTCCTTTCCCAAGAAGGAACGGCGCTCCAGAAAAAGGTTTATCCTGTGCCGAGAGAAATCGATGACCAGATTGCCCGGCTGAAACTCAAGGCTCTAGGAATAAAGATTGACGTCCTGACAGCAGAGCAGAGGAAATATCTCTCCGGTTGGGAAGAAGGAACTTGACTGACAGCTGAAGGTTATTCCTTTATCGACTTTAAATACTGTTTAATCTGATCTTTCATCTCAGGATTCGTGGCTTTTGTGGAAAGCTGTTTGAAAAGGATTTCTGCTTCTCCTAACTCACCTTTTTTGAACAAAGCCACGGCCAGAGCAAAATTGAAATCGAGGTTCAAGGGATCTAATTTGACAGCCTTCCTGTGGCTGGCAACGGCCTCTTCCAGCTCGTTGAGTAACTCATGAATCGTTCCCTTCAGGTTTTGGCCCATGGCCAGGTTCTTATCGAACTGGAGGGCTATGTTGACGTACTCTAATGCTTCTTCAGGCTTTTCTTGAGCCATATACAAACGAGCTAGGTTGTAATAAGGAAGTTCTCTCGAGGCATAATTCTTATCCGAAGCGGCTATCCTGAATTCCTGCTGGGCCTTATCCAAAAGCCCCATCTCTTGGTAGACCATCCCTAAGTTGTTCCGGGCCTCGGAGAATGTGGGATTGATGGCCAGGCTCCTTTGTAAAAATTTGGTCGCTTCCCGCAAGTTTCCTTTCATAAAATTAGCTAGACCGAGGGCGTTCAGAGCTAGATAATAATCAGGATCAAGAGCTAGAGACCTCTTCAGGTAAGTAATAGCTTCGTCCACATTCCCCCGGTTGAGATGGACCAGGCCTACGTTATACTGATAGCGAGGATTTTTTCTTCTCGCCTGTTCGATTTTTTTCTGAGAAGACGCACAGACGATAAAACTCAAGGATATAAGACAAATGAATATGGTTTTTATTCTCATCATCGTCCCCTTTTTCAATTTAGTGCTCATTCTTGAGCTCCCTGCCCATCAGGTCCTGGAGGGCCATTCTTGGGTCTTTTTTTTCGTAGAGAATTTGGTAGACCTGTTCACAGATGGGCATTTCGATCTTTTCTCTGATGGCTAACTGTCGAGCCGAGAGAGTCGTCGTAACTCCCTCGGCCACCATTTTCATATCGGACACAATCTCATCCAGTGTTCTTCCGCTTCCTATCTGGAAGCCGAGGGATCTATTCCGGCTGAGTCCACCTGTACAGGTGAGGACAAGGTCTCCAATCCCAGCCAAACCTGAAAAAGTTTCCGTTTTGGCTCCCAGTTTGACTCCCAACCGTGTCATTTCAGCCAGCCCTCTAGTGATAAGAGCTGCGATAGCGTTGTTCCCGAACTCCAGCGCATCTGATATCCCGGCCGCGATAGCGATGACATTCTTCAGGGCTCCTGCGATCTCAACGCCGAGGACGTCATTGCTGGTGTAGACTCGGAAGGTCTGACTTGAGATGAGATGCTGGACTTTCTGGGCCAGGCCAATGTCTTTAGAAGCTAAGACTACGGCTGTGGGATGGTATTCGATGACTTCCTTAGCAAAACTTGGTCCGGATAGAGCGGTTGCAAGAGGAGTGAAGCGCGGAGTTAAGATCTCTTCCATCAACTCACTCATCCTCTTAAGGGTAATCTCTTCGATACCCTTCGTCAAGCTGACAAGAATCTGGTCTGCAGTCAGGGCCGGCGCCATCTTTTCGTAGGTCAGGCGGCAAAATTTGGAGGGGACAGCGACAAAAACGACATCGGTCTGGCTCAGGGCGTCCTTCATGTCGAGGAAGAAAGAAACCGGGGAAGGAAAGGTGTATCCTGGGAGAAAAACACTATTTTCTCTAGTTCGATTCATTTCTTCGTAGATGTCTTTTTCTCTGATCCAGAGTCTGGTTTTGATGTTCAGCCGGCCAAGATGGATGGCCATGGCACTTCCCCAAGTCCCGGCTCCGATGACGCTCGTGTTCATCCGACTTTCTCCCCTAATTTCCTTTCCTCTCCCTTGATCAAACGGACAATGTTTGAGCGGTGGGTTAGAGCAAGAAAAATAAAGACAGCTATGCTCATCGCTATAACTTCCCGATCGCCCTGGAGCAAATAGATAAAAAGAGGTAGACTCAACGAAGCCGATAAAGAGGCCAAGGAAACGAACCTGAAGATGACAGCGACGAGGATGAAAACAACCAGGCTTATACCCATGGATTTCAAGGCCAGGAACAGGAAGGCCCCCGCAGCAGTGGCCACACCCTTTCCCCCTTTGAACTTGAGGAAAACGGGGAAACAGTGGCCGAGAACGGCCAAAAATCCGCACAGAGCAGCGAACGGGCGGTCGGCGAAAAATGTCATAGCTAGGAAGACCGGGAGCGCTCCTTTGAGGACGTCTATGAGGACAACGGGTAAGGCCATTGTCCAGCCTTTCATCCTCAGGACATTGGTCGCTCCTGTGGCTCGGCTCCCGTATTGCCGGATATCTTTTTTCTCGCTGAGAAAGACAAAAATGTAGCCTGTCGGGAAAGACCCCAGCAGGTAACTGCAGACAGCAAAAACGATTTTCATCTTAAGTGAAATTCAGCGAGAATCCTGTATTCAGCTCCTGTTGGTTTGAGAACGCTCTGGAAGAACGTGAATTTTTTGACGGTCATCTCGCCGAACTGTGTCTCCCTCTTCTTGTCTAATAGAGGAAGGACACCTGCCAATTTCGAGTAATCTTTTACTCGTCCTAAGGTCAGATGCGGGTGGAATCTACGCTTTTCTCTGGGAAATCCCATCCGTTCACATCCTGATTCGACTTCATCCTGGAGGTGGAGAAGACTCGGATTTTCTGTGATTCCAACCCACAGCACCCGAGGATTTCTTTTTCCGGGCGGGAAAGCTCCGGTTCCCTTTAACTGAAGCGGAAAAGCATCGGTTTTATGAGCGATGGCTGTCATGAGAGACTCGATCTGCGGGATTTTATCCTGGTCTATCTCTCCCAAGAATTTCAGCGTCAAATGCATTCCTTGCTTTTTGATCCATCTGATGTTTTGACTGACGCTCATGAATTCTTTGATGAGTGCGGAGAGCTGCTCCTTCAGGTCATCCTCGAGTTCGATGGCGATAAAGGTGCGCATCTATGTTCTCCTGATTTTTAAAAGATGATGCCTAACCATGTCAAGTGCTTTCTGACTTGATTGGAATTTAACGGCCTCCCGATGTCCCAAAAACAGATTCCTTGTTACCTCTGTCCCTTCTTCTGAGTTCAAGGCAACATAGACGATTCCGATTGGTTTGTCTGGAGTTCCCCCAGTAGGTCCGGCGATACCGGTGACTCCGAGACCCAGGTCAGCCTGAGATCCATCTCTTATGCCAGAGGCCATTGCCTGAGCCACCTCGCTGCTGACAGCTCCGTGTTCCTCGATCAGGTCCATCGGTACGCCGAGAAGTTTGTTTTTGGCCTGGTTGCTGTAAGCCACCACTCCCATCAGGAAATAATCAGAACTGCCCGAAACATCGGTGATCCGGCTTCCCAACAGGCCTCCCGTACAGGATTCGGCTGCGGCCAATGTCTTGTTATGGATTCTCAGGAGCGTGCCCACGACTTCTTCCAGTTCTTTTCCTTCCGGGCTGAAGATGCTGTCCTGGAGTCGGGTTGAAATGGACTCCTGCAGTCTGTTTAACATTCTCTCTGCTTCATCTTTACTCTTCGAGGAGAGGGCTTGGAGATGGATTTCGATCTGCCCAGGGTAAGCGAGGGTGGCCATCCGGATGTCGGGAGTCTTTGGGTAGAGGTCAAAGATGAGCTCTTCGATCTCTGATTCAGTCAATCCCGTTGTTTTAAGGACTTTCGTGACCCCGAAAGAGCTCCTGAGTTTCTCCAGCTTCGGTAGGACAGACTTCTTGAACATCGGCTTGAGTTCTTGAGGAGGCCCGGGCAGTAGAAGGATGATCTTCGATCCAGTATCCAGCCAGAGTCCCGGTGCTGTTCCGTTTTTGTTGGTGAAAACATCCGCTCCTTCGATGACATAAGCCTGCTTCTTGTTGACGGCGGGCATGGTCATGCCTTTGCGTTCGAATCGCTTTCGGATGGTGTCTAGAATCTCCTGTCGGAAGTGAAGTCTCTTTCCGAGAACGTGGGCAAAGGCTTCCCGGGTTCTGTCATCCCTTGTCGGTCCTAGGCCTCCCATGGCAATGACAAAATCAGCCCGCGACAGGGATTGGCGGATGGAGAGAGTCAAGGTATCCCAGTTATCTCCGACGATAGTTTTAAAGGAAACGTCCAGNNCGTCCAGACCAAATTCTCCCAACATCTGGGCGATGTAAAGCGAGTTTGTATCTTGGAAATGAGACCCCAAGAGTTCTGATCCCACGGCCATGATTTCGGTTCGGAGGGGGCCGTCTTGTTTCATCTTAAAATCATATAAACATAAACGATGACACCGGTGTACAGGGCCGCAACAAAGTCGTCCAGCATGATTCCCCAACCTTTCGGGAAAGATTCGATTCTTCTTATCGGGAATGGTTTGAGGATATCGAACAGACGAAACAGCAGAAAACTCAGGAGCAGAGGCCACCAGGAGGGAGAGAGCTGAAAAAGAGCCAGGTACTGGCCGGCAGCCTCATCGATCACAACTTTTTGTGGATCTTTCGCTTTCCATTTGGATGACATTCGCTCCGAAGCGATGGTCCCGGCAATAAAAACACCCAAGAAAATGAAAAGATGTACGGGCCAGGAGAGCTGATGGAGAAAAAACTTATACATAAGAACGACGATGAGACTGGTCAGAGTCCCAGGGGCCAGAGGAAAATATCCGATGCCGAAAAAGGTGGCCATGATTCTAGAGATTGATGTCATCATAGGATATGTCCGTATAAATCATATATATCATGGCCTGTGATTTCAACTTTTTGAATGGTGTTAACGACTCGAGACAAGGATGGGGGAGAATCGAGGAAGACAACACCGTCGACTTCAGGAGCCTGGAATCGCGTTCGACCGACGAGCTGTCCTGGATCCTGTTTCCAAGTCCCCTCGATCAGGACATCCAGCTGTTCGTTGAGCTGTTTTGAGTTTTTTTCGTAAGAAATATCAGCTTGAATGTCCAGGATTTTATCCTTCCTTCGTTCTTTTACCCTATCCTTTATGGGATCTCCTAAATCATAACAGCCTGTCCCTGATTCCAGAGAGTAAACAAAGACACCCAGATGGTCGAAACGAGCCTCTTCGACAAACTTCTTAAGGGTTTCGAATTCTTTCTTTCCTTCCCCTGGAAAGCCGACAACAAGAGAAGTCCGCAGGGACACATCCGGGAGAAATTTTCTTATTTTTTGAAGAAGGCCAAGAGCCCTGCCTCTGTCCTTACTCCTCTTCATCGTCTTGATGATTCGAGGATCTGCGTGTTGGAAGGGAAGGTCAAGATAAGAGCAAATCTTTTCCTCTTGCATGATTTCCAAGAGGGAGTCGTCGACTTCTTCTGGATAACCGTACAGGATGCGAATCCATTCGAGTCCTTGGATTTCTATCAGTTTTCCTAGGAGTTGGGTCAGGCCGTGTTTAAGTCCTGTATCCCGTCCATAATAGGTAGAGTCTTGGGAGATGAGGTTGATCTCTTTAATCCCTTTGGAGACCAAGGCTTCGGCTTCGCGGAGGATAGAGGGAATATCTCGGGATCTGTAGGAACCCTTAATCAGCGGAATAGCGCAGAACGAACACTCGTGGGAACATCCTTCGGATATTTTTATGTAGGCCCAGGCAGGCGGAGTGGAAACAAGTCTCGGTGAGGCATGATTATACAGAAAACAGCCTGGAGCCGGTTTCGAGGGCTTCCCTTCGATGAACTGAACGATGTTGTGGAAGTCTTTCACGCCCATCCAGACATCGACTTCGGGGTATGCTCTCCGGAGAGAATCCTCATCTCTTTCGACATAACACCCGACCGCGATGATTTTTTTTGCTTTATTCCTTCTTTTAAACGTAACTGCCCTTTTGAGTTCTTGAACCGCCTCCGCTCTTGCCGGCTGTATAAACCCACAAGTATTGATGATCAGGACATCGGCCTGTTCAGGATCGAGGACGAAAGAATATCCTGCCTCGGCAAGGTATCCTGANNGGTATCCTGACATAACTTCGCTGTCAACCAGATTCTTAGCGCAGCCGAGGGTGATGAGAGCCACATCGACCATATCAACCCAATTTTAAGGAGTCTGGGACGATGTGTAAACAGGAATGATGGAGATTATGGGTAAATTTTGTACAGGAGGCGGGGGAAGGGGATGGTTTCTCGGATGTGTCTGATCTTACAGATCCAGGCTAGGGTTCTCTCTATGCCCAGACCAAATCCTGCATGGGGGACCGAACCGTACTTTCTCAAATCGAAATACCACTCGTAAGCTTCTCGAGGAAGGTCGTGTTCTTTAATCCTTTGTTCGAGGAGACTCAGGTCATGAATCCGTTGGCCTCCACCGATAAGTTCACCGTAACCTTCTGAGGCCAGAACATCTACGCCTAGGACTAAATCGGGTCTTTCCGGAGCCGGCTGCATGTAGAAGGCTTTGATTTTTGCCGGAAAATGGGTCACGCAGACTGGGCTGTCGAACAATTCTGAGATCAGGGTTTCCTCCGGAGCCCCGAAATCGTCGCCCCATTCTATCTTGGAGCCCTTTTCTTTGAGTTTGTCGACGGCTTTATCATAAGTGATTCGGGGGAACGGTTTCTTTATACTTTCTAGAGGTCCAGTGTCCCTCTCAAGAGCTTCGAGCTCTTCTTTTCTTGTCTTGAGGATCCGCTCGATAATAAACAAGATCAAGTCCTCACTCAGATCGATCGTATCCTCAAGAGTGGCAAAG
>JABAOC010010067.1_pt1 | contig 16112 bp, 4 predicted proteins | sample 7062161 | NCBI WGS metagenome assembly JABAOC01 (sample SAMN14538625, study PRJNA623070) | marine sediment metagenome | biome: marine biome [ENVO:00000428]; feature: marine pelagic biome [ENVO:01000023]; material: deep marine sediment [ENVO:00002113] | place: India: Gulf of Khambhat ... | reverse complement strand
TTGTTTGACTCATTGAGTGGTATGCCCAGAGTCAGGGCTAGGTTAGGAGAAGGATCGGCATCAATGGCCAAAACTTTCAATCCCTTCCTTGCAAAAAAATCAGCGAGAACACCCGCAAGGAGGGTCTTGCCAACTCCGCCCTTCCCAGAAACCGCGATTTTCACCCGATTTTCCCCATTTTGGTTAAGTCCCTCGGTTCCTATTTACGTTTTCTCAAATACCAGAGTCCATCTTTTTCGCAGACGCGCGCGCCAACTTACTTCGTTTCTCTTCTTTTAGGAACTCTTCAAAGACAGAAAAAAAGGGAAGTTGCGAGGGATATAGCCATCCTCATTTCTATATGCGCCCTCATCAGCTCTGCCCTCTCTTTCGACAATCACAGAGATCTTATTTGCCTTCACTTTATAGACTTAGACGAGTTTCTCCCCGGTTTCTAAATCTGTGATGTGTATGGCGTTGTAGGGACAGGCTTCAGCTCCTTCTCTGACGCATTCCAGTTCGTCCAGTTCCAATGTTTCTGCAACAACCTCGTTCCCTTTCATAACTTCCTTGGCCCCTTTAACCGAGGATTTCCCGTCGACATCTGAGAGCTTGTAGAATTGTGGACATAATTCAACGCATGCTCCGAATCCTTGACAAGCGATTTTGTCTATTTCCACTCTGAACTTGCTCATACAATCACCCCTTCATGTCAAGACAGTTTACAATCGTAAAAAAGGGGAGTGCACATTTTAAACCTGTGTGACTGTGGCACAACAGTAACATAATGTTAAATACTCTTCATTCCCAACTAGTGCATGTGTCAAAGGTTGGAGGGATCAGTACGACATCTAAACAGTTGATGGAACTCCTGAATAAAGGAATAGCACGGGAGCTCCAGGTATCCATTCAGTACATGTGGCAGCACGTCTTGGCTACGGGCATTGAAAGCGCTGCCGTTGAAGACGTTTTCAGGAAGATAGCTATCAATGAGATGAAGCATGCTGAGGAAATTGCAGAGAGGCTAGCCTATCTCGGTGGTACCCCCACCATTAAACCAGATCCCATCTTTGTTGGTGCCGATCTGGGGGAGATGCTTCGAATGGACGTGAAGGCGGAGGAAGAGGCAATACTTCTTTACAAACAAACCATCAAGGTTGCAGACAAAGATGGCGATATCACAACTAGGAGACTATTCGAAGAAATTTTGGGTCATGAAGAGGAGCATCACGATACTTTCTCAAGACTTCTAGTAGGAATGGTTGGTCTTTCACAACCAGAATTGTAGCTGAACTTCGTACGTGTGAGAATGTTGACGGGGAAAACCAGAGGCAAAAAGGGTGCATTCCTCATCTTTTTCTTGGCGTTCATGGCAATAAATACTTTCCAAATACGTGTGGTATTTGCCGATGTCCCAAGTGTATTGGGCATCAAACAATGGGCAAGTGGAACTGACACAATTCTGAACATAACGGTTCGACATTCTTCACCTACAAGCAGTCACTATGTGAATGAAGTTGAAGTTGACCTCGATGGAACTGTCCATGACATCAATCTCACATCTCAATCAACTGTGACCTTCGTTGTGCAGTCTAACATGGGAGAAATCGCCGAAGAGCCAACGGTTCGAGCCAGGGCATATTGCACAATACACCGTTGGAGCAGCTGGTCCAACTCTGAGCGAGCCTCAGGGTTCTCGTTAAATCAACTAATTCCCCTCTTGGCAATTGCATCAATCCTGGTAATTGCATTGGTCACCGTTCTGCTTTTTAGGTCAAAGGTCCGTGGATCAAAAGAGAGAAGCAATTGAAAGAACCGCGGGGCGTTCAGACAGTTTTCTTTGGCCTCGTCATTATCATATTTCCTATATTAGATGCGCGGGAACTGTTTTTGTCACGTTTTTGGTGGGAAATGTTGGTTCTCAACCTAAAGTCTTCCTAACATTTTGATGTTTGTATGCACGCATCGGATGGAAGATAGGTTAGCTTAGGGCGTAGGAATTTGCTTCTGTGGTCCGCAGTTCATGTACGAATATTAAGTCGTTTCTTCTCGACACTCGCGCGCGCGTCTGTGATATACTCGAAACACGCGTGCGCGCACGTGCCGGCGGTCTTGATTCCATCCATTCGTGCAGTCAAGGAATCATGCACGCATCTAAGAATCCTGTATCAATCAACAGAATCAGCTGTCCTCCGAATTGTTGCGCGTCAATTTTCTTCGCATCAATGATGCGCGGACGGGCTCAATATATTTGTTGCATGCATTGATTCTACCACAAGTTTTAATAGCAGTCACCAACATAATAGGCAGCAATATATGTCCGATGTGGTGTAGATTTTGGATAAGAAACATGCTGCTTTTCTGTTCTTGATCGTCCTATTTGCAGTTTCTTTGTTTTTTGGAGGGGAGACTAAGTCAGCCTCTGTGAATAATACTTTTCCAGTTCCTAAAGATGGGAACGTTATTAGTGTTTACTATTTCTATGGGCAGGGTTGTCCTCACTGCGCCAGGGTTGAGCCCTTTATTGCTGAGATGGAACAGAAATATCCTTTGCAGATTCATAAGTTTGATGTTTACAGCGATAGAAGTTCCCTTTCTGTTTTTGAAGAATATTGTGACATGTATGGTCTCCCGTTAGGGCGCAGAGGTGTTCCCACGGTTTTTGTCTCTGACACTTATTTTGTTGGCGACAGTCCAATTCTTGAAGGGTTTGAAGAAGTAGTAAGGAAGACGTTGAAGGGGAGTTCTTCGGCCGATCAGGTTTTGGAGGTGAAGAGCCCAGAAAGCCTACCCCCAGAAAACATAAGCATGGGTGGGGGGCTATCTATTTTCGCCATTACTGTTGCTGCTTTGGTTGACGCTGTTAGTCCTTGTTCTATTGCCATATTGGTGTTTTTGATAGGTGCTCGAGTGCTTGTTGCTGATCAGAGAAAGAGGGCGTTGAAGGTCGGTTTGGCCTTCTGTCTTTCCATCTTCATCGCATATTTCCTGTTTGGGTTGGGTTTGTTTACGATTGTGCAAGCTAGCGGTTTCTCTGGCATCTTCAGTCTGGTGGTTGGATTAGTTGCTGTTTTGGCTGGGATTCTCTATCTCAAGGATGTTTTCTGGCATGGTGGTGGCGGGTCTTTGGTTGAGGTTCCTCGTTCTCTGAAGCCGTTGCTTATGAAGATGCTTAAGGGTGTTACGAGTCCCTTTGGAGCTTTTGCGATGGGTTTTGTGGTTAGCTGCTTTGAGTTGCCGTGCACTGGCGGACCCTACCTGTTTATTCTCGGGCAGTTGGCGAATAGTTCCACGAGGCTTCAAGCGGTTCCTCTGCTGCTTTACTACAATTTCATCTTTGTATCGCCGTTGATCATAATTTCGCTGCTTCTCTATTCGAACCGCTTTTCCATCGGCAAGGTTCGAGAATGGAATGAAAAGAACAAGAGTTTGTTGCGTTTGGTTGGCGGCTTTGCAATGATGGTTTTAGGTTTCCTGGTGATACCTGTCTCACAGATGCTTCAGTTCTTGCAATTGTTTCTACGTGTTTTCAAAGTGGCTGGTCCAACCGTGCTGACCATCATGTTTCTCTGTTTCGCTGTCTCTTTTGCAAAACAAAAGAAGTTGAGACGTAGGCTGATGCAGCCTCTTGGACGCGGAGTTCTCTTGCTTTCTATAATTGTTATGCCAGTATTCATCCTTCCAACTTCCATAAATTTGTCCTACACCACACCGCCGCCGCCATCACCACCTACACCACACCACGCCGACACAATTTCGATAGGATCAGAAGAGATTCGGGAAGAAATAGATATACCCTCATTCTTGCCTAGACGGTCAAGCGATATTTCGAGCATAGAGGGATGGAAGAGCACAGATGTGACCAGTTCACTGGATCTTTTGATACAGGATGATTTGCGCGAGCGCGAGAATGCTGTCGGTGACGGCGGCTTGGGAAACGATGATTCTCCAGCAAATCGAGAAATAGAAGATGATGGCGTTGGTGGCCAATTGTCAATTCAGTCAATAACCTCCTGCACCATTATAAACTCGCCTGGAGTCCACACTCTCACTGCAAACATAATCGATAGCTCTGCGACTCGTTGTATTGAAATAACCTCAAGTAATGTCATCTTCGATGGCAATAACAACATGATAGACGGAATAGATGTATCGACTACTTACGGTGTCTACGTGCATAACCCGTCAACGAGGCTGACAAATGTCACCGTAAAAAATCTAAGAGTAAAGGGTTGGAGCTATGGCATCTACTACGATTATGTTGATTACAGTAGCATAGAAAACAATATTGCATCCTACAACTCCATAGGAATCTATCTATACCTGTCCCATAACGACACCATAAGAGACAACGTGGCAAATGGATATGACGATTCTAGGAGCTACGCTGGAATTTGCCTCTACAGTTCGTTCAACAACACTGTGGAAGGCAACACTGCAAACTCGAACTATGTTTTCGGAATCTACCTCCTTAACTCCCGGTTCAACAACGTAACAGGCAATACAGCAAAGATGCAGGGTCAGGGAATCGAACTTGACGGTTCTTCACTGCTTAACGTCTTGGAGGATAATCAGATCGGATCACTTAATCGATACGGAATAAACCTAGAGGCAGGTGCGCATAACAATTCTATTATTGGCAACAATATTTTTGACAACATGTATGGTATCCTTCTTTCGAGCGACAACAATATTGTAAGAGATAACATAATTACCCATAATGGTTTTTACAATCCCCCATGGTGGGAAGTTGGAAGTGGCCTCTGGTTAGGCTCCTATTCCGATGGCAACACAATCTACAACAACCTTTTTGATAACTACAGCTATTATTACTACGACTATGTGAATGTTGAATTTGAGGGATTCAATAGCAATACTTGGAACACTACGAAGCAAGAAGGCAAAAACATCCTTGGCAGAAGTTATCTTGGAGGTAACTACTGGAGCGATTATGACGAGCCTAGCGAGGGTTGTACAGATAGCGATAATGATGGTATATGTGACTCTAGTTTCACGCTTGGTTGGTATAATATTGACTATCTGCCATTAGCACCGTGTATATACGACACCATTGACATAGCCTCCTCCACCAGGATAGAATGTCCCGGTTACTACCGTTTAACAAACAATATTCTAGACAGCTCTGCGACTCGTGGCATCGAGATCGCTGTTGGCGACGTATACGTGTTGGGGCGTAGCGATGTCACCTTAGATGGCCAGGGCTATCAATTAGACGGTAGAGGTGATTTGTACACTTATGGTGTGTACGTAACTGGCTCATCAGACGTCACAGTCAAAAACCTGACGGTGACAGACTGGTATTATGGTATCTTTTATGAAAATTCACAAAACGGAAGGGTAGAAAGCAACACTGTAGACTCTTCCGCTTTGCGTGGTATCTTGATCTCATCGTCCGATTCCACTACTGTTGCGAACAACACCGTAAACCTTTACAACGGATATGGTATCACCATCTATCTGTGTGATTCCACTATTGTTGTGAACAACACCGTAAGCTGGAGCGACGGTGGAATTATGTTTTATACATCTGGGGGAAATACCATCGCACGCAACACTGTCTCGAATAACGATATTGGAATCTACCTCGAGGATTCCAATCTCAACACCATAATAGGCAACATACCCTCGAACAATATCGAAGGGATCTACCTTTATTATTCCAGCAACAACAACGTAACAGGGAACATAGTCTCTAACAATGACAAGGGAATGCATCTCTCTTCTGTTTCCAACAGCAACACCATCTACAACAACATCTTCAATAACACTCTAAATGCCTATGATGATGGCGTCAATTTCTGGAACAGATCCGCACCCCTACCTCGGGAGAATATACTTGGAGGGCCTAACATTGGAGGCAACTTCTGGTCAGATTACACAGGATTAGATGACGGAAGCGGAACGGGCGTGCATGCGATCGCTGGAGATCTCATAGGCGACACCGAATTGCCATACGATTCTAGTGGAAACATCGCTATTGGAGGAGATTTCCTGCCTCTACTCATACCAGCCGTACCTTGCGGCACGGTAATATCTGAAGATACAGATCTAACCGATGATGTCCTGAACTGCATGGGTATCGGTCTAATAATAGGAGCGGATGACATAACCCTTGATGGCAAAGGCCATACCATAAGTGGAGTCCCTGGCAGCACTTACGGGATTTACCTGAACAACAGAACATATTTTGCCATCAAAAATGCCAACATCATGAATTATTATATAGGTATTTTTGCTGATAATGCAGAAAATGGTAACATGTCAGATAATAATCTGGAGAGCAATTTTATTGGCTTACGCCTCCTAAATTCCCATCAGAATGAAATTCTAGAGAACAACATTCGCTCAAATGCCATATATGGTATGCAGCTTCTTTTCTCATCAAACAATAAAATCAACCACAATACGCTAGTGGACAACAATTTGGGGCTTTATTTCTCTGACTCTGAATCCTACTATAACGAGATTGATGATAATCTTGTGAATGGCGATCTTTATTATCACTTTGTAAATATGGTTGGAGGTACCTTCGAGGATAAGGTTCTGAAGGCCTCTGGCGTAGGCAACCTTGGAAAGATTTCACTCATAAACTGCTCCAATCTTATATTGAAGAATGTTACTCTGGAAAACAATGAGCTCGGTGCAGGCCTTTTCCTTTACAATGCAGATAATAACAGTCTAAACGTCACTGCTTCAAATAATGCATACGGTATCCGTCTAGAGTCATCAGATAACAATGATATAGATGTAAACGCAACCCAAAACCAATATGGAATCTTCCTAAACCTTTCATCTGGCAATGAAATATTCAATTCCAAAACTTCGAATAATTATTATGGGATTTTTCTGGTAGCGTCATCTGGAAATAACTTGACAAACATTCATGCTGAAGGTAATTACAACGGAATCCTCTTGTCATACTCCAACCAAAACAACCTAACTATAATCAAAGCCTACAGCAATGTTGATGGAATATTCCTAAAGGACAACTCTTCAGAGAATTCTCTTTCCTCTCTTGACATCCGCAGCAATAATAAGGCAGGATTGCGATTTGACAATTCTTCCAAAAATAGAATATCTGACAGTTACATCCTTGATTCTGGTTTATATGACTTTACCTCCACCGAAAATTCTCTTAACCATGCATTTAACATGAGGATAAACACAACCCAGATATCCTTTGAAGGACTTGATATTTCTATAAGATACATCCAAATTGCCCCAGAAGACCCTCAAGGATTTTCCTTCGGCATAGGCAAGTATTTAGAAATCGACAAAAACTCCGGAAACAGCTGGATCCTTTTGAACATGACTTATGAAGACCTAGGTAGCGTGAGAGAGACAAGCTTGAATTTGCTCAGGTTCGATAGCTTGAGCGGATTGTGGAGATTTGTTCCAGGATCTACAGCTTACACATCCGAGAAGTACGTGTCCGCAAACATAACTTCCTTCAGCATATTTGGCGTTTTGGGCGTTATTAGGCCGACAATAGTGGTCTATGAGGGCAATCCTTGTGCGACAGGTGATGCATTTTATACTTCAATTGAACAAGCTGCAACTGTCTCTAATAGTGGAGACAGAATCATTGTCTGTCCTGGTGATTATACCGAACTTCCGATCATTGTGGACAAAACGGTAGATATAACCTCCTATACTGAGGCATCTGAAACAATCGTGAACGCAGCCTCAGGAGACCTTTTCCAGATAAGTGCTTCAGGTGTCAATGTAACAGGACTGACCCTGAAGAATGCTGGAGTTTCAGAAGCTGCAGCCATACGACTTTCAGGTTCTAACTGCATTATATCAAGCAATATTATTGACTCAAATTATTATGGCATTGCAACAACCGGTTCTAACAATGTCTTGATTAACAATGCTTTTGAGAGGAATACGGCAGGAATAGAAATGAATTCAGGTTCTTATGACAATAACATCACAGAAAATACGTTCAGTTATAATGAGAAGGGAGTGTGGGCAAGATCAGCAACCTCAACTAATAACTTCATTACAAGTAACGTGTTCAGCAACAATGGGCAGGGTATTAACCTCACCGGTGCAAGCTCGTACAACATAGAGAACAATGTGATTTTCTCCAATACCGATGGAATATATCTTCGGTTTTCATCTTCCAATGAAATAGTTAGTAATATTATCTATAATCAAAGCACTGCAATTTACGCTTATCAGTCCGATTATAACAACCTCGAAAACAATATAATAACTAATAACGATAACGGTGTGCACGTTATAAATTCTCGAAACAATACTCTATCCCACAACAACTTGGAAGACAACATAAATGGGACTCGCATATACGATTCCATCTATATCAGCGTTGTAAACAATTATCTTTCAAATAATACTTTGAATGGCATATATCTTGTAGGTTCTGATTTTTCGAATGTTTCTAGTAATCTTGTCACCTTGAGTGAACGAGGAATCCATCTTATCAATTCCTATTCAAACACGATAAGCGAAAACATAGCATATGGAAACAATAAAAGCTCAATTAGGCTAACCAGATCTGAGAACAACAGTATAACCAAAAATGTTGTCTACTGGACCAGGCACGGTATCTATCTCGATGATTCATCATACAACAAAATAGAAGAAAACCAGGCCTCTGGAAATTTTGAGGGCGGGATAACGGTGACCTATGGATCTACATATAATGTAATATCGAGCAACACCATAAAGCAGAATGGACAGGTTGGAATATACGTCTATAGTGTTTCCAACAGCAATAACTTGACAGATAACACCATCGAAGCTCAAGGTGAGTTCGGAATCACTCTTACTACATTAAGTAGCTATAATACGTTAAGTGAGAATTTTGTTGGAAATAACACATTAGCAGGCATCTTCCTGAAGGATTCTGCTGATGAAAATGTCATAAGAAACAATACAATTCAAGACCATGTTAATCAGGGACTTATATTAAATGGCTCTGTCAACAATCTGGTATATCAAAACAATTTCTTGTTTAATTCTAACCCTGAAGACTGTATACTTATTAAGATATGTCAAGCGTTCGATAACACAAATTATAACAACGTATGGGACAATGGTGCAGTTGACGGAGGCAACTACTGGAGTGATTATGACGAGCCGAGCGAGGGATGCAATGATGTGAACGCTGATGGCTTTTGTGATGATCCATATACGTATATCACTGACGGCATAGACAATTATCCAGTTACTTCTTACATTGGAGAATATAGCCTTGAGGTTGAAGTAGGAATCTTGGATGACGAAAACAGATTCATAATAGTTCAGTTGGTAGACACTAAAGGAAATCCTGTTATGGTCAGCGGAAGGGAGGTAGCCTTTTATGACGTTAGTAGCCGAAGTTCACCTCTGATACTAGGAGAATTCTCTCAGGTGCTAACGACAACAGACGAGTTGGGCAAGGCCTACACCGTGTACACACTGCCCAAAGAACTTGATTTGGCAACAATTTCGGTAGAATCAGAAGAAGTTCGGGAAGAGATACATATCCCCTCATTCATCGAATTCCCAAGAATTCTTCAGGTTGAGCAAAAATTCCGGAAATATTTTGTCCAGGGATATGAGCTGACAAACGAAATGAATATTTTGGCTGATTGGGGGATAATGATAAGACCGAGAAAAATAATATTTGATCGACCCGGCGGACCTTACATTGAGATTCCTTTTGAAGAAATAGTGCCTCTTACAAATATAACCTTGGATGGAGCCCTATACCCGAGGGGGAGCAACAACACACTAACCTTTGATATGGGCTCTCTCCCAATAGGAGCGGATCCCATAACAATCACCGCAGTTGGAGACCTCACCAACTCTTCTATCTCTGACGCGCATTTCATCGTCCTAGAGAAACATAATGCGTTGGAGGGCCTAGGAGGTCTGCGTGATCTGAAACCCGCTGCTACACCCTCTGGATGGGTTGAGGGCGAGGATTATGTTGTATATACATCCAATCTTGAACTGACTACGAATATTGTTGACCAGTATATTAAACAGAAGATTTCAGATGCGCTCGAAGAGGCACTTGGAATTCCACTGCCAATAGACAAAATTGATGATACTATTAAAAAGATAAGAAACATCTTTAAACTAGTCAGAGATGTCCAACAGAAGGATTATGGCCAGATAGCCATTGACATCGCAAATGCGTTGATGGAACTGGGCATAATATCGTCCGACCAAAGAGCGGATCTGATAGCTTGGCTAATTGATGAAAGTTTCTCTGCACTCAAATTCCTTGATTGGATACTCACCAATGATGTCATTCAGTACACAGAAACTTTCTTGGAATATGTTCCATCCTTTGATCTTCCAGATTTCATACCCTATGTGGGTGGATCTTATGGCGTGGATCTTAACAGCCTAATGCTTTTTGATTATGCCGAATACAACACTCTTGATGGAACCGCTTCAACCACCACAGGCGGTAAGGTCACCATTAGATTAGGGGAAACTGTTGGGAATGCCAACCTAATGATATCTGGAACAAATGCATATGGACCCGCAGGCTCTAAGCTGGAACTAATACAAAAGCGGTATGATTTTCAAATAGGCGGCAGAGTCCCGGTTTATGAATGGAATTTTGGGGTTGCAAAGATAGGGATTGCAATAGAATATCAAGCAAAATTATACATAGTTTATGTTCCTGTGGGAGAGACAATAAAGTTTGACCTTGGTGGCGTTGATATTGAGGTCACTGCCCTAGGTTATGGGAAGATCGATATTGTAATAGCTTCAGCCAGTTTTGAACTGGGTGTTGGGGTGGGCATAGGTGCAGAAGTTTCACGAGCAAGAGGATTTGAGATTACCAGTTTAAGAGGCCTCGTACTCATAAGATTAGACTGGAAGGTTCTATTCTACAAAGATCACTGGGGCAGGAAGTGGATTTGTGATATATGGCCAGCTATACAAGGCGGAGCTGTAAATTGTTGGGAGGAGGAGGCTTCTGAGCCTGAAGGCTGGAGGGTAATGGACAGAGATTATGTAAACGACAACTATGCTAAATTTGTCGCCAACCAAGGAATATCTCATTCTTCTCCTACCACAGAGACCATGCTTATACAGAATATTTTCCCAGAGGCAGATCCCCAGCTGGCACTCAACAAAGATAATGATAACCTAATGACGGTTTATGTTCATGATGACATAAGCAAGAACATAACACAATCCTTAGAGATATACTACACAAGATGGGATGGTTTCAATTGGACCGTACCAGCTCCAATAACAAATAACTCCAAACCTGATGTAAAACCAGATGTTGTCTTTGATTCCTATGGAAATGCCGTTGCAGTCTGGGTTTCAGTCAACAATGAAACTCTAACAAACGAAACACGCCTAGACGAAACCATAAGATACGCAGAGATAGCCTACTCGATATATGACTCCTCACTTAATCAATGGACAGAACCAGAACTTCTGACAGACAACGACTTTTTCGACTATGATCCCACACTGGCTGCTGGTAAGAATGGAAAAGTAATGGCAATCTGGTATGCTGATGAAGATAACACGATTTTCATAGGCCACAACGCAACAAATGAGCATGATATGAATAAGACCGTATATTTCTCAATCTGGAACGGCTCAGCTTGGAGTTCTCCAGGCCCCGCCATAAGTGATATACCATTAAGCAACAAAATGGAATTTGATTACACCGGCGATGAGGCAATAATTGTTTGGAGCCAAGATATGGATGGCAACTCGAGCACATTAGAAGATAGGGAGATAATGTATTCAACATGGGATGGCAATAGTTGGTCAGCACCCGTTCGGTTCACAAACAACTCGTTTGAGGACCGACTTCCGACTGTAATTTATGATGATGAAGAAATATTGCTCGCTTGGGAAAGCATCGAATACCCAGCAGAAAACGTAACTCGGTATAAGATACGTTATTCCACCTTTAACGGCACCTGGTCAGAGCCAACTGAAATAACTGATACCGGGCAGGTTGAACAATTAATACTCACCAAAAACCCACAAGAAAATACTGTTCTGATATGGCAAACAACATCAGATCAAGGAACTGATATGTTTTACTCTGTCCTTGACAAGAGCCATAACCGCTGGGGCGCTGAGAACCAGCTGACCAATGACGACTCTGCTGATGTCAAGTATTCCTCTGTCATAAACTCCAATAATGATATCATAAGCTCTTATATAAAGACTGAAGTTTTATTGAGAAACGAAACTGTGACCGTTAGCAACGAAACTTTTAGTGTTACAGTTACGGAGCAAGGAAACTCCAGCTTATTCCTTCTAACCCATCACATCTTCACAGACATCGAAATTAACAATGAAGATATCATTCTATCCAATGCAAATCCCGCGCCAGGAGAAATAATGACTATAAACGCCACAGTTCACAATGTTGGTGATCTTTCTGTTGATAATATCCGGGTAAGGTTCTCCGATGGCTATCCTGGCACCCAGATAGGAACAACACAGATTATCGATTCAATACCTGCAGGGGAAAACAAGACGGTTTCAGTTCAATGGAAAATTCCAGCTACTAGTCAATCTCATGACATCTATGTAGAGTTGGATCCGCTGAATGACATAGCTGAGGAGAATGAGACTAACAACATTGCGAATATAAGGACAGTTCTGCCAGACATAGCCATAAGTTTTGCTCAAGCCAATAACCTAGATGGAGAAGTTATCATCAATGCAAGCATAACAAACATTGGCCATGTATCCGCCTCAAATATCCCAGTGAGTTTCTACTTCAGTGACTCTTTTGACAACAAAACACTGATAGGAACAGAAACCATAAGTTATCTTGAGCCAGGTTCTGAAGAGAACGTTAGCATTGTATGGAACACGACGTTTCTACCCGCAGGCCACTACTTCGTGTTTGTTGTCATTGACCCTAACGATGTAATCATAGAAGGGGACGAAACAAACAATGTGGATATGATCATTGTGAAGTCCTTCACTGACCTTGCTATTAAGGACATCGTAGTTTCAGACGTTGTCGAGGGAGATGTAACCTTTAATGCGACTATTTCTAATTTAGGCTCCTTTGACTCATACAATGTAACCCTACAGGTGTTTAAGGATATTCCATTCTATGTAGAGGAATCAACTGGTCTCTTCAGTGCTCCAAGGATAATGCTAAATGAAAGCCTGCTTATACTAAACGAAACAATACCATTCATAGGCGCGCGCGAGAACATTACAGTTTCAGGAAACTGGTATGCTACACCTGGATATTATGATATCTACGCAATTGTTGACCCCTATGAACTGATAAAAGAAACCGATGATTCCAACAATATCGATTCCATTGGACTAAGGATTCTGCAGAAGCTTAATCTTACATCTTTAGATGCCACTGACATAGACAATGACGGTTTATTCGACTACGTTTCAGCAAAAGTTGAAGCAGACATTCCAAGTGACGGGTACTACTACCTAACAGGCAACCTCACCGACAACACTGGAACCCAAATAACAACCGCATCAAACCTCACATACCTAACCGCAGGACCCCAAAACATCACCATAAACTTCAACGGCATTCTTATCCGCCAACACGCCGCAAACGGCACTTACACACTAAAAGACGTAAAACTATACGACTCAACAAGTCTGTTAGGGCTGCTTCTCGGAACCCACCCAACCCCCGATTTTACATACACGCAGTTCCAAACTCAACCCGCCACACTAGTGGCCGTCGTCTCTGACCAAGGAATAGACCTTGACCAAGACGGCTTATACGACTTCCTAGAAGTAGAGGCCAACATAAACGTTACAAAAGCTGGAAACTACAACGTACGCGCCATCCTGTACGACTTTAACGGAAACTACACAGCTTCAGCACGCAACTCCACCTACCTGAACACAGGCATTCAGGCATTGAAACTCAGGTTCAGCGGTCGAGCAATATTCAGCCATGGCGTCGATGGACCCTACAACTTGTCCTATATCACATTGTTAAACGAGAACTGGGATGAAATAGACCGTGAAGTAGACGCCTACGTCACCGCAGCCTACGCGTATACATGGTTCGAAGGCGTCAAATTCGACATAGCCATTAGAGACGTCACTCCTTTCCAAACCATAGTGGGACAGGGCTCAACCATAAGTATAAACGTAACCGTCACAAATCAGGGCGCCTACACCGAAACATTCAATGTCACCGCCTACTACGCCTCTGACCCCATCGAGACACAAACAGTCACCAATCTGCCCTCCGGAACATCCACAAACCTCACCTTCCTCTGGAACACAACGGGCGTACCATACGGCAACTACACCATAAGCGCCTACGCTGCTCTGGGCCCAAGTGAAACAGACACAGCTGACAATACGTATATAAACGGCGCGGTTCTCGTGACAATCCCAGGGGACGTTGATGGTGACCGTGACGTTGACTACGACGACTTCATCGTGTTGGCGAGCGCTTACGGATCGAGCAAGGGACAGCCAGCTTTCAGGGTGGAAGCCGACATTGATATTGACGACGACGTTGACTACGACGACTTCATCCTACTCGCGGGAAACTACGGAAGATCATGGAGTCCTGCGCGTGCGCATGTGGTATTTGAGGAAGCTCACCTTTCACTGTTCACTATCGGAGCCAACCCGGCTTATGAGGTTACTGGAGGATACGCGGGGTTTGCTGACTACTTGATCGCCAATGGCTACTCTGTTTCCACGATTGACCCTGGAACCACAATTGAACTGAGTGTACTTGCTCCAGTGGACGTTTTGGTAATAGTTGCCCCGTTCCAAAGTTACGCTACCTCAGAAATAGACGCAATTGAATCATGGGTTAAGGGTGGCGGCACATTGCTGCTCATCACTGATTGGGACGACTATGGTCTTCAAGCCAGTAGCATAGCTGGGCGATTTGGTTTCGCCCTAAGATTTGACTGGATCCTTGACTCTGACGAGAACTTAGGAGGCTTTTGGGGCTGGCCTTACTATGAGGGAGCGAATCTGTTGACTCACCAAATAACTGCTGGTGTGGCACGCGTCGAATTGTATGCAAGCGATGGTATCACGGGCGCGCCAGCGGATGAGACTCCCTTGATAGTGACCGACTCGGATGGAACAGCTGTATGGTACAGCGACAGTTCGCCAGCTCTTGGCGTTTCGCTGATGAGTGCAATTGATGGAGGCACTGCAGGTTCCGGAAGGCTGATACTCGTCACGGACAGCAACCTTTGGGATTCAGCCTATGATTTTGATGGCGATGGGGACGTTAACCTATTTGACAGCGACCATGAAGTTTTAGCTCTAAATGTGATCACCTGGCTTTCAACGTTGAACTCATGACCGGAAAAGAAATCCCAACCGACCTCGCTCGCACATAGTCTCTCAGGGACGTCTCTATGGCTATGCGCTTGCTTTCTTTGGTAGTTTTACGGTAATTCAGGTGTCAAAACAATTTTGTGGGATCACGCATAACGTTGAATGGACCTACTTCTGATCTTCCAAACATCCCAAAAAGACATCAAGCAAGATATGTTATTTAGCATTACCGTAAACGTTTTGAGTTTTGGAACATGTTTTGGAACGAAAAGTTTTCCAAAACTATGTTGGATTCAACATAGCGTTTAGTGCGCGCGCACCTGGAGTTTCTTGATTGGGTAATTTTGAAACGGTTCTTTTTCTACGGTTTTTTGACCAAAATAGTTTATATCAAGCCGCTTTCCCAATTTCCTTAGATTGTGTGGACCCAGAACCGTAAAGATGTGATCTCACTCACGTTGAAAAAATAACGATAGGCATATAAGGATATTTGACCGATAGGCATAATCAAACATAACGAGGCCATCGAAATGCGCAAGAGCATCATACTCTGGATAATTGCCCTCATCCTCGTTGCTGCTGCTTCCGTCGCCGGAACCGCATATTACGTTGGAAGCGGTCCAAAGTCAAAAATCGTGGTTTCCACCACCACCAGTCTCTACGACACCGAACTTCTGGACACAATTGAAGACCAGTTTGAGGCAAAATATCCCATAGATGTATATTTCATATCTGTGGGAACCGGCTTAGCTATGGAGCATGCGGAGAGAGGAGACGCTGACATGATCCTGGTGCATGCACCATCGAAAGAGTTTTCGTTTCTGAAAGGTGGATACGGAATC
>JABAOC010040004.1_pt2 | contig 16115 bp, 16 predicted proteins | sample 7062161 | NCBI WGS metagenome assembly JABAOC01 (sample SAMN14538625, study PRJNA623070) | marine sediment metagenome | biome: marine biome [ENVO:00000428]; feature: marine pelagic biome [ENVO:01000023]; material: deep marine sediment [ENVO:00002113] | place: India: Gulf of Khambhat ... | reverse complement strand
TTTAACCAGACGGGCAGGAGTGATTTTTTTAATGTTTACTTTTTTATTAATGATAACACCGGCTGCTTTTTTAACAAGCTCTTTTTTGTCTTTAAGATTTTTAACCACCTGATCAAAGTAGTCGGCTTGTTCCCGGGTTCTGGTTAAAATTTCAGCATTGTAGTGAGAGAGGTGATAATCTTTGATGAAGCGGTTCAGTTTCTGATCTGGAAGTTCTGGAATTTCTTTTTTAAGTTTCAATATGCCGGCCTTGGTCAAGTGGAGGGGGGGGATATCGGGTTCGGGGAAATAGCGGTAGTCATGGGCTTCCTCTTTGCCCCGCTGGGGGAGTGTGGTAGAAGTTTTTTCATCAAAGCCCCGGGTTTCCTGACGGGGAACTTTCTTTTTCAAAAGGATTTTGTTCTGGCGGATGATTTCATAGTCAACGGCTTTTTTGACAAAGCGGAAAGAGTTTAAATTTTTGATCTCGACCTTGTAGACAGGCAGTCCCCTCTCCCCTACTTTCTTAAGGGAGATGTTGGGCTCGCAGCGCATGGAGCCTTTCTCCATATCAGCATCGGAAATGCCAAGGTATCTGATGACCTGCTGAAGTTTTTTTAAATAGGCAACAACTTCATCTGATGAGGTCATGTCTGGTTCAGAGACGATTTCCACTAAGGGCACGCCTGAGCGATTAAAATCAATCAGAGTGCATTTTTGGTTATGGACAGTGATGTGGATTAATTTACCGGTGTCTTCTTCAAGATGAACGCGAGTGATGCCTACCTTTTTGGTTCCAATTTCAAGAAGGCCTTTTTGACAAAAGGGGAGGTCGTACTGGCTAATCTGGTAGCCTTTGGGCAGGTCAGGATAAAAATAGTTTTTGCGGTCAAATTTGGAAAAAAGAGGAATCCTACAGTTTAGGGCAAGTCCTAAGAGAGTCGTCCATTCAATTGCTTGTTTATTGGGAACAGGGATGGCGCCGGGCAGTCCAAGACAGACCGGACAACAGCGGCTGTTTGGCGGACGGCCAAAATAATCTGCCGAACAACCACAGAACATCTTTGAAGCAGTTTTTAGTTCAACATGGACCTCAAGTCCGATGATTGGTATTAATTTCATATCTCCCTAGTTGTAAAAAAAGTCCGGCCAAAAGAGAGGCGGCGGCAAAAATAAAAACCACCCAGTGAGCCCCAAGAACATCGGCGACGGTGGCAACCAGCAGCGCCGGAGCAATATTTGAGAGGGTAATTAAAAAGCCCAGAGCACCAAAGACTCTGCCTCTTAATTTTAAAGGAGTATATTCCTGAATCAAGGTCTGGACGGGAATAGTAATTAAGACAAAGGCTAAGCCTGCAAAAAAGACCAAAAGACAAGTGAAGAAAAGGCGATTTGATTGAATCATGGGGATAACGAGTGAAATACCAAAAAGACTTGAGGCACCAAGTAAAAAACCGGTTTTAATAAAGTCCTTTTTTCTTACCTTAGTAAGGCTTCTTTGAATACATAAAGCTGAGATCAGGGCGCCGCCAACAGCGGACATAACCAGATAAAAGCTGGCATCTCTTAAATCGGTTTTTAAAACATTGGCTGAATAAGAAGGGAAGAGAATTGCTAAGGAAACGATAGCAATTTGGACGGCGACGAAAACTAAGATTGGTAGAAGAACTAATTTTTGCTCTTTTATAAATTTGAGGCCTTCAATAAATTTATTCCAGAAGCTCAAAAGTTGAGGAGAAAGTCCACTTGGTTTTTTTAAATCTTTGGGGAGTAAAGAAACAACAATGGTGGCCGAAAACAAACAAAGGGCGCCAAAAAGAAAGGGGAACTTATTACCAAAAATGTTTAAAAACGGACCGGCTAAACCAAAACCAAAGGCAATGGCCCCATAAATGGTAAACATAAAAATGCTATTAGCCAAAGGAAGGCTTGCTTTGCCCACAACCGAGGGAAGCATAGCCGCTTCGGCTGGAATGTAAAATTGATTAACCAAAGCAAAGAGAAAGAAAATTGAATATATTGGCCAGATGTTTTGGCCAACAAACAAGTAAAGGAGAATAATTAGTCCTTCTAGAAAAATAGCTGACATCATCGCCCCTTTTTTGCTAACAGAATCAATAATTACCCCCGTAAAAGGCCCCAGTAAAATAGCGGGAAGACCAGCAAAAACCAAAAGAAGAGAGACGGCAATGGTTGAGCCGGTGGTTTCAAAAATTTTTAAAATCAAAGTGAAGTTCACCATATTGAAGGTTATCTGAGACAGCATCTGAGAGCCCCAGAGTTTTATGAAGTTTTTATTTTCGACAAAGAAAGAAAACAAACTTGTTGAGCCCAAGGGGCGAGAATGCCGAGGGCTATTAGCCCTCGGCAGTTTATTTTTTAAAACGGTTAGAAATGTGGGCTTCATGGTTTTGGTCTTGCCTTATGCCAATCAGTGGCTTTCTCAAAAGTGTAGGCAGCTTTGAGAATTGTTTTTTCATCAAAATGTTTNNGCAGACCTTGGTTGTCAAAACCACAAGGAATGGAGATTCCAGGAATTCCGGCCAAATTAGCAGAAACAGTAAAAAGGTCGGAGAGATACATTTTTAAAGGATCGTCAATTTTTTCTCCTAGCTTGAAGGCGGTGGTTGGAGAGGTGGGGCACAAAATAGCGTCAACTTTTGAGAAGGCTTTTTTAAAATCGTTGTCAATTAGGGCTCTTACTTTTGAGGCTTTAAGATAATAGGCGTCGTAATAGCCTGAAGAAAGGGAAAAAGTGCCAACCATAATTCTTCTTTTAAGTTCGTCTTCCAAAGATTCCTGGCGGGAAAGAGCGGTTTGCTCCTGGGCTGTTTCTCCTTTTTTTGATTGATAGCCGAATCTCACACCATCATATCTTGACATGTTGGCTGAGATTTCAGACGGAACGAGGATATAGTAAACAGCCAGGGCATATTCTGTGTGTGGCAGAGAAATTTTGACGATTTTTGCTCCAAGTTTTTCTAAAACTTGAGCCGCCTTTTGAACCGCTTCTTTAACCTCAGTTTGAATTCCCCCAATAAAATATTCTTTGGGGAGACCAATTTTGAGTCTTTTAACTCCGGAGTCGATTTTGTCCAAGTAACCTTCAATTGGGGCTGGTGAGGTAGTGGCATCTTTGGGGTCTGGTCCCGCGATTTTATTTAGGACGACAGCGGCGTCTTTGACTGTTTTAGTTAAGGGCCCTGGACAGTCAAAGGAGGAGGCCATGGCAATGAGACCATGCCTTGAGATTCTTCCATAAGTGGGTTTAAGGCCAACAATACCACAGAGTGAGGCAGGTTGTCTGATTGAACCGCCGGTATCGGTGCCGATGGCAAAAGTGCACAAGTCAGCAGCGACGGCCGCCGCCGGGCCGCTTGATGAACCCCCAGGAGCTCTGGTCAAACCCCAGGGGTTTTTAGTGGGAAAAAAGCCTGAGTTTTCCCCTGAAGCACCAAAGGCGAAAGCGTCACAGTTTCCTTTTCCTAAGACAATTGAGTCGCTGTCTAACAGTCTTTGGAGGGCAGTGGCGGTATATGTCGGAAAATAACCTTTCAGGGTCTTTGATCCTGCTGTCGTTTCTAAATCCTCAGTGACTAAATTGTCTTTAGCGCAAAATGGAATTCCGGTCAGTTGGTTGTATCTTTTTAGGTTTTGTTTATCTAGGCTTTTGGCTTTTTTTAAGGCTTCCTCTTGGTTTAAGGCAAGGTAAGCGCCAATCCTGGGATCGATTTTTGCAATTCTTTCATAATAATAAGAAACTAGTTCTTTAACGGAAATTTTTTTTTGCCTTAAAAGTCTTTGGGCTTTTTTAATAGTGAGATTGTCCATTTTCAAAATATCGGTGGAACTTTAAAAAAGTTGTTATAAGTTTTTGAAGCATTCTTTAGGGTCTGCTTTTGGGTCATGCTGGGTGAGGTTTTGTCCTCTCGAGTTTTATTTCTCTGGCCAAATCCAGAAGTCAAGGGTTCAACGGATTTGGTGTTCACTTTTTTGAGCTGAGCAAAATAGTTAATAATTTGGAGAAGTTGTTTTTGATATTTTTTTAGTTCTTTGGGAGTAAGTTTTATTTGAGCAAGTTTGGCAACGTGTTTAACGTCGATTTTGGTTTTCATGGTTTTCATTTTCTTGGTTCTCTTTTTTTAGTATAAAATTTTTGCCATAAAAATACTAGCCCTGATAGCTAGTGGTTGGAGTTTTTGCTGTCTTTAATTTGTCAAGCCTATTTTTTTTCTTGTTATCAGAATTGGCACTTTTCTTTTGAAGGCGTTTTCTCTGAATCTTTGAATGACTTTTATTACTTTTTTTTGGGGGATATTGGTTGTTTTTGAAATTGAGGCCGGATCAAGATTTTCTTTTAAAAGCAAAATTAGGATTTTGTCAATCTCAGGGTACGGTAAGCCCAATTGATCCTCATCATATTGGCTAATGCCAAGACCATCGGCAGGAATGGCCTCAAGGGACTCTTTCGGGACTTTTAAGGCTTTACCGATTTCATAAAGCTCAGCCCCTTTGAAGATTTGACCGATGGGAGCTAAATCGCCGGTGTCTCCATGAAGTGTCCAAAAGCCTAACAATCTTTCAGAATAATTACCGGCGCCGATGACAATGCCGCCGGTTAGTTGGGCAATGTGGTAGAGGGTAATCATTCGTAGTCTGGCTTTTATATTTCCCAGAGCATATTTTTCCTTTTTTTCAAATCTGTTTTTAAGAGTCTCAGCTTCTGATTCTTCAACTACTTTTAAGATTTGACTGTTTATAGGTTTGGTTTGATAGAAATGGTCTTTGATTGAACGGTAAGGGGTAGTTAAATCAACCTTGATGATGGGGATCTTGAAGTGATTTAAAACAATTTTGGCAATTCTTTCATCGTCGTTGTCTGATTCACAAGGCATGATGACGCCAAGGGGTTTGATTCCAGGAATGTCTGAGAGGATTCCGGCAATGACTGAACTGTCAAGGCCTTTTGATTTGCCAAAAATCGCATACTTTAAATTATTTTTTTGAAAATAATCTTTGATTTCTTGGCGAATTTTTTTGATTANNCACTAGATCTTGTTTTAAAAAAAGCTTTGTTTATATAATAGTCATTAAGAACAAACCGTTAACGAAAAACTTGAGCTCTCAAAAACAAAATTCTTCTTGGTTAACTACTCGGCGGATTACGTCGTTGGCGGATGCCATTTTTGCTTTTGCTATGACGCTTCTGGTTTTAAATCTGGAGATTCCCTCGCCTTCACAAGGACAGACCGCTTCGGCAATTTTTAACCTGCTTGTCAGTCTCTGGCCGAGATTTTTTGATTACGCTTTAAGTTTTATCCTTTTGGCAGCTTTTTGGATTATTCATCATCGACAGTTTCATTTTATTAAAAGAGCCGACAGTGTTCTTCTTTGGATTAATATTTTTATTTTAATGTTTGTGGTTTTTATTCCTTTTTCAACCTCTTTGGTCACAACTCATGGAAGTTTATGGTCGGCTGAGGCTTTGTTTGAGCTTAATTTGTTAATTGTGGGATTGTTGTTTTTTTTGAATTGGTTTTATGCTGCTAAAAACAAACGTTTGGTTGACCATAGTATCAGGACGCAGATGATTGATATTTATGAAAGGAAAAGTTTAGTTATCCCGGTGATTTCTTTGTTTGCGATTGGCATTGCCTTTATTGCTCCGGCGTGGAGTACAGTTCCTTATCTTTTTTTGCCTTTTATTTTTTCCTGGATTGTGGGGTCAAAAAAATAAAAACTGTTGTTTGCACCGGAAGTTATTTTTTGAAGATGATGTTGTTTTTTGCTGCAGAAACAGTAACTGTGTCGCCTTCTTTGATTTTGCCTTCAATAATCTGCAGGGCCAGCTCGTCTAAGATTTTACTTTGGATGACGCGCTTTAAGGGCCGGGCGCCAAAATTTGGGTTGTAACCTAGTTTGGCCAAAAGTCTTTTTGCAGAGTCGGCCACTTTAAGATTCACTTTTTGTTTTTTAAGCCGCTTTTTAACTAGGTCAAGCTGCAACTCAACAATTTTGGCCAGCATTTCAGGGGTAAGGTTTTCAAAAATAATGATTTGGTCAAGGCGGTTGATAAATTCCGGGGGGAAGGTTTCTTCAACCACTTCCATTACTTTTTGTTTTAAAAGGGTTTCGTCTTTGTCCTGGTATTCTCTGATAATACCTGAGGCGAGGTTGGAGGTCATGATGATGATTGTGTTTTTAAAATTAACCGTTCTCCCCTTGCCATCGGTCAGTCTGCCTTCGTCGAGGATTTGAAGGAGGATATTGAAGATTTGTTTGTGGGCTTTTTCAATCTCGTCAAGCAAGATGACGCTGTAGGGTTTTCTTCTGACCGTTTCAGTTAACTGCCCGCCTTCTTCGTAGCCGATGTAGCCGGGAGGAGCGCCGATTAACCTCGCCACAGTGTGGCGTTCGGCGTACTCACTCATGTCGAGTCTGACGATGGCATTTTCATCGTCAAATAAAAACTCTGCCAGGGCTTTGGCAAGTTCGGTTTTGCCGACGCCAGTGGGCCCCATGAAGATAAAGGAACCAATGGGGCGGTTTTCTTCGGCAATGCCGGCTCGGGAGCGACGAATAGCATCTGCGACTTGTTCTAGGGCATCTTTTTGACCAACAACCCGTTTGCCAAGCTCTTTTTCAAGACGGGTGAGTTTTTTAGCCTCTGAAGTCATTAGTCGGGTAACGGGAATACCGGTCCAGCGGGAGACAACCTGGGCAATGTCTTCTTCGGTGACTTGTTCGCGCAGGAGTCTTTCCTCTTTGGGAATTTTTTTCCATTTTTCCCTTAAGCTTTTAAGTTTCTTTTCGGTTTCGGGGATTTCTCCATATTTTAATTTGGCGGCTTCATCAAGCTTGACTTCTTTTTCGGCTTTTTTGAGCTTTAAGTTTAGTTTGTCAAGCTGATCTTTGGTATTTTGGATTTCTTTTAAGATTTCTTTTTGGTTGTTCCAGGCAAGTTCTAAGGTTTTTTCCTTTTCTTTTAAGTTAGCAATTTGCTTTTCAAGTTTTTTTTGTTTTTCTTTAGCTTTTTCTTTTTTTAGAGCCTGGCGTTCAATCTGAAGCTGGGTAATTTTTCTTTTTAAGGTATCTAGTTCTTCAGGAAGACTGTCAATCTCAATCTTGATGGCCGAAGTGGCTTCGTCAATAAGATCAACCGCTTTGTCAGGTAGATAGCGATCGGTAATATAGCGATCGGATAAGGTGGCAGCAGCAATAATGGCGTCATCGGTAATGCGGACACCGTGATGAAGTTCATATTTTTCTTTAAGACCTCTTAAGACGGCAATGGTTTCTTCCACTGAGGGCTCGGTGACAAAAACTGGTTGAAATCGACGTTCCAAAGCGGCGTCTTTTTCAATGTATTGGCGGTATTCATTGACAGTGGTGGCGCCAATGGCCCGAAGAGTGCCCCGAGCCAAGGCGGGCTTGAGCATGTTTGAGGCATCAATGGCGCCTTGAGCCGCCCCGGCACCAACTAAAGTGTGGACTTCGTCCATAAAAATGATGTACCTGCCGGAAGCTTTTTCAATTTGATGAAGGATGGCTTTAAGTCGTTCTTCAAACTCTCCTCGAAACTTTGATCCGGCCAAAATAGAAGCCAAGTCAAGAATAAGAAGTTGTTTGTTTTTTAAGGCTTCGGGAACATCGCCTGAGGAAATCCGTTGGGCTAAGCCTTCGACAATGGCGGTTTTGCCGACACCAGGATCGCCAATTAAAACAGGATTGTTTTTGGTTCGACGGGACAAAATCTGCATTAGTCTGCGAATTTCTTTGTCCCGGCCAATGACAGGATCAAGCTTGCCCTTTTGGGCTTTCTTGGTCAAGTTGACAGTATATTTTTCTAAAACGTTGTATTTTCCCTCAGGATCTTGGTCGGTTACTTTTTGTCCACCTCTCATTTTTTTAAAGACCTCCTTAATTTTCTTGGAATCGATATCAAACGATTTAAGTATATCATTTGCTTGGCACTCTTGCAAGAGGAGTGCTAAAAGGAGATGTTCGCGGGAGANNCATTTTTTTAGCTTGTTTATGAGCAATATCTAAAATCCGGGCAATCTCTTGGGAAATATAAGGTTGAGTTTTTTCGCCGGAGATTTTGGGCAAGTTTTTAATTTTTTCTTTTAGGTCTTGGTTTATTTTAGGAAAGTTGACTTTGAGTTTTCTGAGAATCTGGACAGCAATGCTTTCAGGATCGTCAAGTAGAGCAAGAAGGAGATGAAGGCTTTCTATTTGAGAGTTTTTGTTTTTGGCGGCAATTTCAAGAGATTTGGCGAGGGCTTCCTGAGATTTGTAAGTTAAAATATTAGGATCCATGGGCAGTTACATCATTGATTTTAGGGTCTTGATTCTTTCTGTAACTGGAGGATGGGTGTTAAAAAGTCCGGCAAACCAGCCAATGCCCTGATGAACATTTTTCAAGGGATTGGCGATATAAAGATGGGCCGTGGCTTTGTTGGCAGCCTCAAGGGGTTCTTTGTCTTTTGAGATAATTTCAAGAGCCTGAGCTAACCCCTCCGGCTGGCGGGTGAGTTTAACAGATGAGGCATCGGCAAAAAATTCACGGCGACGGGAAATAGCCAGCCGGATAAGCTGGGCAATGAAAGGAGACAGAAGGGCAAGGATAATGCCGACGACAAAGAGAATTGCTTGGAGCTGGCCGGCACCTTTTTCTCTTTTTCTTCCTCCACCCCAATACATACTACGCAAAAACCAATCGGCCATGAGGGTGACCATGCCAACTAAAACAGTAACAAGGGACATGAGCCGAGTGTCGTAGTTTTTGATGTGAGAAAGCTCATGACCAATGACGCCCTCAAGTTGGGTGCGGTTAAGTTTTTGCAAAAGACCAGTGGTGGCGCAAACTATAGAGTGTTTGGGATCGCGGCCGGCAGCAAAAGCATTGGGGGCGGTGTCGTCAATAACATAGAGTTTGGGCTTGGGAATTTGGGCGGCCAGGCAAAGATTTTCAACCGTAGTGTAGAAGAGGAAATCTTTCTGGCGATTGGCGAGACGGGCGCCAGAGATGGTGGTGATGATTTTGTCCGAATACCAATAGCCAAAAAAACTCATTAGACCGGCAATGATTAGGGCAAAGCCAGTGCCGGAGAGACCAAACCCTAAGACCTCGCTGAAAACGTAGGCCACGGTGACAATAAAGACCACGAAAAGAACCATAATAATGGCCGATTTTCTTTTGTTGGCGTCAATCTGTTCGTAAACGTTTAACATGTTACAACTCCACCTTCGGTGTGGCTGTTTCTTTGGTTTTGACTTCAAGATGTTCGCTTGTACCTGGCATCTTTAAACCCGGTTCCTCTTTGAACCCAAAAATTGAAGCAATAAATTTTGAGGGAATGGTGACAACCATAATGTTGAAGTCAGCAGTTAAATCAATCAGGGTTCTTCGGGAATACATAATTTTGTCAGCCGTGTCTCTTAATTCATCCATAAGTTTGGTGGTTGGACCGGCAGCTTTAAGTTGAGGGGTGCTTTCAAGAACGACTCTGATTGGAGCTAGAGCTTTTTCTAGCTTGGCAGAAACATCAATCATTTTCTGGGCGCTACCTGATTTAACAGCGCCAGCAACCATTCTTCTGGCATCGGTTAGGTCTTTGAAGATTTTACTTTCATGTTTCATATAGCCTTTAACTGAAGAGACAAGATTGGGAACAAGACCGGCTTGACGTTTGAGCTGGTTGCCGATTTCTTGAATAGAGGCCTTGATTCTTGTTTTGGTGGTGACAAACTTGTTGTAAGTTAAGAAAACATAGACAATGATGACAGCAATAACTCCGATTACTGGTAATAGCATAATTTAATCACCTCCTTTAACACTTTGTATATTTATGATTTATGATTTATGATTATTCAGTATACCAACAAGCTCTTTGTAGGGCAAGGTGTTGATAATATCTTTTTTTGTGGCCCAGCCTCGACGGGCCACTGAGACCCCAAAGGGCATAAACTCTAAATGCTCATCTTGGTGGGCATCGGTGTTAATCACTAATTTCACTTGTTTTTTAACTGCTTCTCTGGTTAAAATATCCGGTAAATCCAACCGGGTAGGCATGGCGTTTATCTCCAGCCACTTATTGTTTGCCTTACAATAAGAAAAGATTTTGTTCCAGTCAGCTTCGTAACCTTCCCGAGTGAGGAGGATTCGACCGGTGGGATGGCCTAAGATTTTAACATAAGGATTTTTAAGAGCCCTTAAGATCCTTTCTGTCATTTGTTTTTTGGGTTGGCGAAAGCTTGAGTGAACAGAGGCAATCACTAAATCAAGAGTTTTTAAGGCTTCATCAGGAACGGAGATTCGACCGTCAGGAAGGATGTCAACCTCAAGGGAGTTGAGTAAATTTAGTCTGTTTGAGTAATTTTTATACTTAGTCTTTAATTGTTCAATCTTTTTATTTCGGTTTGATATTAGGCGGATTATTTGTTGAGGAGAGTGTTTGGAAAAACTGGGAGAATGGTCGCTAAGTCCTAGATAGTCATATTTTAGCTCCATTGCTTTTTTGATAACTTCTTCAAAAGTGCTCTGGCCGGCATCGTGACTTGGTTCTAAGGGAAAATCAGAATGAGTGTGAAGATCGCCTTTAATATCTTTTAATTCAACAAGGGTGGGTAATTGCTTTTTTTGAGCCGCCTCAACCTCCCCTGCGTCTTCTCTTAGCTCGGGAGGAATCCAATCCATGCCGAGTTTTTTGTAAAACTCTTCTTCTGTTGGGCATTTTATAAGCCTGCCACTCTTTTTAATGCCGTATTCTGAGAGAGAAAGGCCTTTTTTTTGTCCAATTTCACGAAGATGGATATTGTGGTGCTTGGAGCCCGTGAAATGCTGCAGAAGCGCCCCGTATAAGTTAAGAGGTTTAATCATAATGTCAATTTGCTCTCCGGATCGCAAAACAAGTGAAGCCTTAGACTCTCCAGCCTCAAGAACTCTTTTTTTCTTGGGGTATTGGCTGAAATGGTCAATGACAAGCTTGGGACGATCAGAAACGACAGCAATATCAATATCACCGACGGTAGCGCATTTTCTTCTTGTGCTCCCCAAGGGGTCGGCTCTTTTGACGTGTCTTGATCTCTTAAGGTATTCAAGGATGTCATTGCTAATCTTTAAGGCTTTGGGGAGAAGGATTCTTTCCTGCCTGCGGGAGTGCTCCTCAAGGCCCTTTAAGATTAGACGCTCTGAGTCCTCGCCAAAAGTGGGTAGGTCCTTGATTTTTCCCTTTTTAGCCGCTTTTTCAAGCCTATTTAAAGCTGAATGGGCTTTACTGATGCCGAGACTCTGGCAAAGTTTGAAGGCGGTCTTGGGACCAATTCCAGGCACAGAAAGCATTTTAAACATGGCCGGGGGCAGATCTTCAAGCACCTCTTGCCAGTGTTTAACTTTGCCTTTGGTGAATAGCTCATCAAGATGGGAGGCAATAGCGGCGCCAATGCCGGGAAGGTTGCTTAACTGCTTGTCTTCCCAAAGATCTTTAACTTCACTGGTGGCATGTTCGACCACATCGGCAGCTCGCTGGTAGGCAATGATTTTGAACCTGTTTTCTTTTTTTATCTCATAGGCAGCAGCGATGGAGCGCAGAAGCTGGGCAATTTCTTTGTTGTTTAAGTTTTTATCCATTTTCATCAAGTTTAATTATATAACAACTTCTCTTCATAAATCATAAATCATAAATCATAAAACTGGCCTATCGGCCATTTTTCATTGACTGAGATAATAATATCTGCTATGATGAGGAACGATTTGCAATTTTCAATTTTCAATTCTCAATTTTTAAATTCATAAATCTTAAATCTTAAATCTTAATTCATAATTCATAATTCATAATTCTTTTTTTTGGGCTCGTAGTGTAGCGGCTAACACATCCGCCTGTCACGCGGAAGATCGCGGGTTCGAGTCCCGTCGGGCCCGCTACTATCCTCAAGTTCTGCCTGGAAAGGGGGTTTTAAAGAAAAGTAAATGGAAAGCACCCTAAAAAAGATATTAAAACAGCTAAAGATTAACGAATCAACAATTAGTACAATTTTAGGAGCCTTGGTCGTAGTTGTTGTCGGAGTCTTGCTATTTAACTTCTTTTCCAAATCTCAAGAAGGACAAATCGGAGAAGAGGCAGTGGTTACCGAAGAGGTAACAAAGATAGGACAAGAGGGAACAACACCTGAGGGATTACCAGTAACCCACAAAGTAGAAAAAGGAGAACATCTTTGGAAAATAGCAGAAAAATACTATGGTTCAGGATACAACTGGGTGGACATTGTTAAGGAGAATGATTTAAGAAACCCTGATGGGTTGTTGATAGGGACGGAGTTAAAAATCCCGTCAGTGGCAACCAGGAAACTAACCCGAGAGCCGACAGTGGCCGGTGCGGAAGTGGAAGGAATGGCGGCCATCGAGAGTGATAAGTATAAAGTGCAAGAGGGAGACAGTTTGTGGAAGATTGCAGTAAGAGCCTACGGCGATGGTTACAAATGGCCGGAAATTGCCAGAGCAAATAGTTTGAGCAATCCCGACCACATTGTTCCTGACCAAGAATTAACAATCCCCAGATAAAAAGTGCGGGATTAGTATAATGGCAGTACGTCACCTTCCCAAGGTGAAGATGGGGGTTCGATTCCCCTATCCCGCTCTCAGCTTTGTTTATACTTTTTATATCTTCAGCTTTTCTACCAATACTCCACTTCCTAAAATTAAAAAGGAGCAAAGATTGTCCCTTGATGATATAATCTTCTTGCTATTTAAGAAAAATAGCATATTGCCATAGACGGCAAGTTGTTCTCATCGGCTTTAACCTCTCAATGGCGAGAGACAAAACCCAAAACATTGAGAACAGCACATTGGAATTAGTCTGGTCGGAGCGAGGAGAAGAAAGGGGGATAGTCGGTGTCTGTCGCTGCCAACAGTTAGATGTCCACATATTAAAAGGTCTCAAGAAAAAACTGATGTTGGTTGGTGGGAAGGGCTTTTTGAGAAGGGCGGTTTCGAAGTCTTACCAGAGGCTTCCAAAAAACATCGAAAAAAAGATTGGCGAAGAATATTTAATTTGCCTTTTTTAGTCAAACTTAAAGATAAGCCTGGTTTTGCCTGCGCTTTTAATCCTGTTTACCGTCCCGGAACCTACGTCCTTAAAAAACCTTCTTAATAAATTTACTCTTTTCTGATATAATATCTTTATTCAAAACATTAAAAAGGAGCGAGGGTTTTATTTTTTTATCTTTTTTAGCAAAAAGAGGGCGAGGAGGATGAGACCGAAGATTAGCAAAAAAAAGATTAGTAAAAAGATGCCGATTCGGTTGTAAAAGGCGGCCAGGGGGGATTTGTTAAAAAAATTCCTTTTTAACCCAGGTAGAAGCAGCAAGGTGTTGAGTATTTCTCCGGGAGGAAATTCTTCTCTTTTACCCACGGCTAAAACGTATTTGCCCTGATTGTCGGAGCTATAGACTTCAACGGTATATTTTCCCATACCAACTTCCCTTTCAACCTCGGGGCCTATAAAATAATTATCACCGGCAAATTCCTCAAAGAAAGCGGGCCAGTTAGATTGGCTGGCATCCAAAAAAATTATTTCATTTTGCTCGTTTTTTTCACCCAAATATACCTTGNNNAAATCGGGAACCAGAAGATTAAGGTAGAGCAAGAAGGGCTTTGGAGAGTCAATTTCAAAGTGAACAGGATTGCCTTTAAGCTCCCCGTAAAAAGCTTGAGAAATTTCCGGATTTTGCACTTGAACCGTTTCATGAAAAACCAGTCTTGGCTGGTGAGCATACAGATCTTGGGTGACCACTAAAAACAAGCTTAAAATAGTGGTAAAGATAATTTTTTTCATCGTTAGTTACAAAAAGGTGATAATTGCCAAAAGACCTTTTTTAATTTTAATACTAAAGTTCGATTTTGGAAAAAAGATAACTGCTAATGGCAAGAAGAATAGTGGTGGCGGCGCCGAGAAATAAGAAATCAGTCAAGAAGCCAAAATAATAGCCGTTGCCAAGAGAGCCGCGGAGGCCATCAACGCCGTAGGAGAGAGGGTCTAATTTGGCAATGATGTTTAGGGCTTGGGGTAAGTTTTTTAGGGGGAAAAGGGCGCCTGAGAGGAAAAAGAGGGGCATGATTAAAAAATTCATAATTAGTTGGAAACCATGCATGTCTTCCATTTTGGAGGCAATGGCTGTTCCTAAAGCAGTAAAAAGAAGGGCAATAAGGAGCATGAAGAGAAAGAAGAAGGGAAGACAAAGGAAGTTGTTAAGACGAAATCCGGCTAAAAAGGTGAGGAGAAAAACAACCGTTCCTTGAATCATGGCAACAGTAGCCCCCCCTAGGGCTTTGCCAAGAACAATCTCCATCCGGGAAACAGGGGCAACTAAGGTTTCTTTTAAAAACCCAAATTGGCGGTCCCAAATAATTTCAATGCCGGAAAACATGGCGGTGAATAAAACACTCATAGCAATAACGCCAGGGGCAAGAAACTGTATATAAGAACCTTGACCGGCTTTTTGGTAAATAGGGCCAAAACCAAAACCTAGGGCAATTAAAAAAAGCAGAGGCTGGCCGAGAGAGCCAAAAAGGCGGGCTCTTGAGCGAAAATATCTTTTAAGTTGTCTTTGCCAGAGGATGTAAATGGTGCCCATCTTTATCTCCTAGTAACTCTTCTTAAAAGACGAATCCGATCAATATCCTTGACCTCTTCTTCTCTTATTTCATAGCCGGTTAGGGCAATAAAGGCGTCTTCCAAGGTTTTTTTCTTAGTTTGGACTTTAAGCTCTTTAGCTGATCCCTTGGCGACAATTTTGCCATGGTCAATAATGGCAATACACTGAGCGATTTTTTCAGCTTCCTCCATGTAGTGGGTGGTGAAAAAAATGGTCACTTGGTGTTTTTTGTTAAGTCTTTTTATGTAGTCCCAGATGTGGGTTCTTGTTTGGGGATCAAGACCTAGGGTGGGTTCATCCAAAAAGATAATTTTGGGGTAATGAAGAAGGCCGCGGGCCATTTCAAGGCGGCGCCTCATGCCGCCAGAGAAAGTTTTCACAAAGTGGTTTCTTCTGTCCCAAAGTTCAACAAATTTGAGAAGATCTTTGATTCTTTTTTGGCGTAAGTCTTTCGGGACTTTATAGAGAATGCCGTGAAGTTCCATGTTTTCGTAGGCGGTGAGCTGGTCGTCAAGGCTGGGATCTTGAAAGACAATACCAAAGGAGCGACGGACTTCATCTTCGTTACCCTTGGGGTTGTAACCATTGATTCTGATTGAGCCTGAGGTGGGTTTGGTGAGGGTGGTGAGCATTTTGATGGTGGTGGTTTTGCCGGCACCATTGGGTCCTAGGAAAGCACAAATTTCTCCCCTTTTAACAGAAAAGGAGATTTTATCAACGGCCGTTAGGCCGTTGTATTTTTTAGTTAAGTTTTTTACTTTAATAATTAAGTCGTTTTTTGTTTTTTTTTCCATAAGATTATCTTTTGAAAACAATCTTCATATCTTATTATACCTCTTTGGGGAACAAGTCTTCTTGGTGAAAGTTGTGGGTTTTGGGTGGGTTTGGTAAAATTGTCTCGCAAGAAAAAAGCCGATGTAGCTTAGTGGTAAAGCAGCGGTTTCGCCCGCCCGCCTGAATTGCCGCCTTAGCTCAGTTGGTTAGAGCGACGCTTTCGTAAAGCGTAGGTGCTCGGTTCGAATCCGAGAGGCGGCTCTATGGCAAGGACTTATTACCGACCATCTAGAAGAAAATCAAGATACCTTAGAAAAGAAGATAAAAGAAGTCTTCAAAAAACGGCTATTTTTGGGATTTTAACCTTGCTGGTTATTTTGGGAGTGATTTTTCTGGGAGTACCACTGCTCATNNATTCGGTTGTTGCTGTTAAGTCTTGTACCACTGCTCATTAAGGGAGCGATTTTTTTGGGCAACATTAAAAGCTCGGGTGAGATAATTGAGAAAACAAGTAGTCTTCCTCCCCCGCCGCCGGCCCTGATACAAGACTTAACAGCAACAACCGAATCCCGAATTACTGTTTCAGGATATGCGCAAGAGGGAAATACTGTTTGGCTTTTTTTAAACGGCAAAAAAATAAAGGAAGTGGTTGCTGACAGAAGCGGAGAATTTTCTTTTGATAACGTTCTTCTTTCAAAGGGGTCAAA
>JABAOC010005924.1_pt1 | contig 16123 bp, 14 predicted proteins | sample 7062161 | NCBI WGS metagenome assembly JABAOC01 (sample SAMN14538625, study PRJNA623070) | marine sediment metagenome | biome: marine biome [ENVO:00000428]; feature: marine pelagic biome [ENVO:01000023]; material: deep marine sediment [ENVO:00002113] | place: India: Gulf of Khambhat ... | reverse complement strand
CGACCTTTCTCCCGTGATAGCTCGCTTCCGCAAGGGCACCGAGTTGAAGTCCATCTTGATCGGTGGGGAGCGAGGAGGTGGTGACGCCTATTTTGCCCTGGATGTCACGGGAGACGACCCCATCCCCCTCTGGGAGTTCAGGGAGAAGGAATTGGGGGAGAGTTGGTCCATTCCCTTTATTGGGAGAGTGAAGATAGGCGAGACCGAGAGGAAGTGGGCTGTCTTCTTCGCTTCGGGATTCGAGAGTACCCCCCCCAATGGGAACCTCTACGCCATCGATGTGGAGGAGGGAAATATTATCGGCACGGTAGCATTGAATGGCCCCCCGAGCGATCCGATAAACAGTCCCGTTGCCATAGATTCGGATGACAATGGCCTCTTGGACTTGGTGTATGCCGGCGATCTGGGAGGGAAGGTGTTTAAGGTCAGTCTCGATTCCGATCCGGCAACGTGGTCGAAGGAGCTGCTCTTTACGACTTTATTGGGTCAACCCATATCCATTCCCCTGAGCTTGTCATTTTATGATGCCGACCCGAATCATCTCTTGGTCTATTTCGGGACGGGCAAGTATTACACGGTTGATGACAAGGTGGATAACACGATCCAGAGTTTCTATGCCGTAAAGGATAATGGGATAGCTGTTACCAGGGGAAACTTGACAAATCAGACAAGCGGATGCGGTTCGGCGGAGGGGTCCCAGGGATGGTACATCGATTTCGTCGCTAATCCAGGGGAGAGGGTGACTGCCTCACCGTTAGTAGCCGGAGGGGTGGTATTTTTCACGACTTTTGAGCCCGACATTACGGACCCCTGCAAAGCCGGGGGGATTGCGCGCCTCTATGCAGTTCAGTACGATACGGGATGTCCCCCCGACTCCCCGGTATTGGATATCAACGGCGATGGGGTTGTGGATGATAGCGATACGATCGGCGGGGTCGTTCCGAGGAGCATTATCATAGGCCACGGCCTCCCCTCGGATATCATCTTTAACCCTGCAAACAGTGAGATCATCATACAGACCAGTGATACTACGATCCATGCGATCACGGTAAAGCTCTTAGGGGAAAGGATGAAGATCGATTCCTGGAGGCAGGTGTTCCGTTAGTGACGGCTGCCTGCACTGCAGGCCCTAATCCGTGTCCTGGTGTCGTTTTCGCAAATCGAGGTCGGGAATCCTCTTTCACGAAGCGCTCTTCAGGCGCTCGATCCTATTCCTTACATCCAAAAAATCCCTGTCCAGGTTGATGATCTGATGGTAGGCTTGCAAGGCTTCCTGCATCATACCGTTGCCCTCATAAGCTAATCCCAGCCGATAGTGCAACCTGATTGCCTCTTCCGTGTTGAGTTCTCTCACATGAGAAGCGTCGTTAAAATAGTGGATGGCTTTTTCATATTCTTCCTTTTCCAAAAAGCACATTCCCAACATAACGAGGCAATCGAATCTTTTCTCCTTGTCGGCCGATGCGGTTTGAAATTCGGCAATAGCATTATCGATTAACTCCATCTCTTTATAGGCAATGCCCAGGTGGTAGTGCGTCTCGAAGTCCTTGTCCTCAGTTTCCTGAACAATTTCGGCTGGCGCAAGGGTAGGGGATTCATCGGCCCGTTCTTCACGAGTGGGAGGAGTGTGTCCCGGATGGGGTTCCTCGGCCATGGGGGATAGCTCAATGATCGGACCCTCCTGGGATTGCGTTCCAGCCTGAACCCTATTCTGTTCAATTCTTTCTAATGCCTCTAGGGCAACGGGATCATTGGGTTGGATTTTGAGAATATTATGATATTGTAATCGGGCACTGCCAACTAAGTTCTCCCTTAAATAGAGGCTTGCCAATTTATGATAGACATCGACTAAGCTTTGATCCAGGTACAGTATCTTCTTGTAGATAGCCGTAGCCCTAAAATTGAGGTCGTCCTCCTCATAGTGCTGGGCAACCTTCATATATTCGTCGATGGCCTTATCCTTGCGTCCATTTTTAAGATACAGATCACCCAATTTCAGCCGAACCCGTATATTCTTGGGGTCGCGATCAAGGATTTTACGGTACTCCTTGATGGCCTTTTTGTGTTGCCCCTTCTTTATGTACTTTTGAGCGATGTCGAAGAGGTGTTCTTTGGGTAAGTTCAAGTGCCTCAACCAAAAGAGAGCTTTTTATTACAACAATTTATTACATAAAGGTCTGATAAAAGTCAAGGTGGAAAAAAAGGCAATTCCGGTAAAGAAGTGGATTATTTTCGGACTTTTTCTCCCACCCCAAATGAACAAATTTTGTCCACATGGTCGAAGATTGACCATGCCTTCAAAGAATGTTCCTTTCAGAGTAAATAGATGTGAAAAAAAACTTAAAGTAAATTATCAATAGTATTTTTAATATTCTGTAATAACTACATTTTTATTAAGCGCATTTTATACGTCAATCCCTCACATTTGCCATTAACACAGGATTGGCTTAAAATAGCTCATTTTGACGGAGGCGAAAAAGTGGTTAGAAATTGACCACTTTGTTTACCATATGGATCTTTTTTGATAACCCTATTCTGTGTCGATCGATATGGGACAAAAAAAAGGTAATAATATAAAGAAGTTAGATTATTCTTCTTAAAAGACAATATTTGGCATCCATTTTGCTTCATGATTTTACCCCAGGGGTTATTATCCATGGAAGATAAGCTCACGAAGATAAATTCCTTAAAAGGAGTGTGGGGTTACCTCCTTTGCGACAACATGGGGAAGATACTGGCAAGGGAGATGCCGATCGTCTTTATGAAACATCTGGCAATGATGGGAAAAGAGGTAACCCAGGTCATTGGCCTACTGGAGAACTTGAGCAGGAGTCCGGAGAATGTGGAACTTCTCTTTGAAGATGGAAGGGTGATGATAATGAGCCTGAAGAACCTTACGGTGGTGGTTTTTTGCGATCCAAACGTAGACATGGCCATGCTGAGGTCCGAGATGAAAGTCGTTATCTCCGAGATAATGGGAAATTCGAAAATGCAGGAACTGCTTCAAAAGGGAGAGTGGAAGAGGAGAAGATTACTCCAGAAAGAGTATTTGAATAAGGAATACCGGGAAATCCTCGATCAATTGGTGCCGGAGGATTGAATCCATCAACTTCGGCCCCATCGGTGCGGGGGACGGGGGCAGGCAACTAGTGGAGGAAAGAGAATGGGGTTCCAGACGAGCATGGCTGAAGTGTTGCGCACTGCTGAAATGAGTATTACTCAATAGTAAGGAGAAGGGGGCATGGGGGAAAAACGAAGGAGGGGGATTAGCCTATTAACCAAATTGACCATCGGGATTTTGATTCCCATCGTCATCTCATTTATCGTCATTGGATATATTTACATCTTGCAGATCGAGGATATTAAATCCATAACCACAAGGGAAGGCAGCCGGTCCCTCAATGATTTGGGGGAGAAGATGATCAAGCAGAAGGCCTTGGACGTTGCCAAACAGATCGAGATATTTATCAAATCTCATCCAGATTTCAGCAAAGGGGAGTTCTATAATTCTCCCGCCCTTAAGGCCATAGCCGTACAAAAAGTGGGGACGGGCAGAACGGGATATACATCCGTCCATGACAATAAAGCCATTAGTCGTTTCAACAAGAACCCGAAGGTTATCGGGAGGAATCTGCTTCAGTTAGCCGAAAAGCTCCCCGAATTCCGGTCGATCTTAGAGGCGAGTTTGAAGGGAAGAACTCAAGGTTCCTATGACTGGAATGACCCCGATGGTGTATGGAGGCGCAAGTACATGTTCTGTACGCCCATCGAGGGAACCGATCTCGTGATAGCGGCTACCACGTCTATCGATGAATTCTCCAAGCCGGCCAAACAGATCGAGGAACGAATCGTGAACAAGGTTGAAAGGACGCGAGTCCCCTTCCTTATCGTGATGGGCGTTTCCCTTGTCGTGGTCATCTTGGTCACCTCTATTTACTCGAGAACTATCGTCAAACCCATCGTACACCTGACGAATGTAGCTGACCGGATCAGCTTAGGAGATTTGGACACCAAAATCGAGGTACATTCCAGCGATGAGGTAGGTATGCTGGCCGAATCTTTCCATAGAATGCAGGAGAGTCTAAAAGCGGCTATAGAGCGATTGAGGAAAAAGCGCGATTCCGGGTGAGTTTCGGTTGATAGTAAGTGGGAAGGAAGACATGACAAGGGAGTTGAAGAAAATACTCATAGTGGACGACGAGGAAACCCTCACGTGGAGTATGGCCAAGAGCCTTTCAAGGGACAGGGATAAATACGGGGTAGAGATCGCCAACAACGGAAAAGAGGCCCTCGATGTTTTGAATAAAATGCCCATTGACGTGGTTATTTCGGACATTCGAATGCCGGATATCAATGGCCTGGATCTGTTGGTTCAAATTAAGAGGGATTTTCCGAAGACGAAGGTGATCATCATGACGGCCTATGGGTCTTCCGATGTACAAAGAGAGGCGAGCAAAAGGGGGTCCCTCTATTACATCGAAAAGCCTTTTGAAATAAATGAAATCAGGAAATTGATCTTGGATTTCATCAAGGAGAGGAGGGGGTTCGAGGGGAAGCTCTTCGACCTCCAGTTGACCGATATCGTTCAAATGAATTGTCTCGGCCGGGTAACGACCTCTCTGGTCATTACGAAGGACGATCATAGGGGAGTAATCTACTTTAGTGACGGGGAGATCGTCCATGCAGAATGCGATGATATGGCAGGGGAAGAGGCCTTCTATACTATCCTCAGATGGCAGGAGGGGAAATTTGTGTCCAATATTGGAGTCGTTCCACCTCGTGAGACCATTTCCTCGACCTGGGAACACTTGCTGGTGGAGGGAATGAAGAGGAAAGACGAAGGGGTGACGGCAAGTTCGGAGGTTAAAAAAGCGGAAGGTCCAACGGGAAAGGAAACCCCAGCAAGCCAAGTGGATTGGACGGGTGACTATGTGGAAGGTGGGGGAAGAAAAGAAGAACCGGAAAAAGCTAACCAGTCCAATCAAATGTGCAAGCTGATCATGAAGATCCCTGAATGTGAGGGAGTCATAGTCGTATCCAGAAGTGGAAAGGTAGAAGCCTTCGAATCCATGGCCGAAGTAGAAGAGGAAGGGGTATTGGCCGCTTTCCTGGGTTTATTTGGGGAGAGGCTGGGAGACTTCTTCAGAATGGGTACGCTTAATCGAATACTCTATGGAAATGTTCCGCAGGGGAAGGTGATCTTCAAGCACGGGTCTAACTATTGCGAAATCGCATTGAAAAAAGGGGCTCATTTCGACCGATTCCTCCCTTTATTGAAGAAAACATTGGATAATCTGGGACAAGGGAAAGGATGAGGCTATGATCTTTCCAAAAGGGGAAGTACTACACAAGAATTTGAGCACCTCTTATACGAACCTCAATGGTTTGCTCCTTTCACTGAAATCGGAGGATTTCAGCGGATACGTCAAAATCGGCTTTTTGGATTATGAAGCCTTCCTCTTCATGGATTCGGGGGACATCATTAATGCCATCGAGCAGATTGGCGATAGAAAGAGGATCGGGCAGAGAGCCATCACCAATATCATATCCAAGGCAAAAGAGCAGGATGGCGTGATTAGCGTGTATCACCTCTCCCCTGAAATGGTCACAGTTTTGGCCAGCACGCTAAAGCGCGAGATCCTCTATAAGGATCTCTCGACGGATTTCACTAGCCTGCAACGATTAATGGATAAGTTAAGCGACGAAAGACATACGGGGTATATCGAAATCGCCTTAAAAAATGGCAAGGGGAGTGGAGTGATCTTCTTTCAAGAAGGGGAGCCTATCGAAACGATCCTTACCGGGAAGGGCGGAAATCTCATTTCGGGAAGAAACCTTCTTGGTCGGATCATGGAAGAGGCTCAGGGGGCAGGGGTGGTTTTCCATGTCTACCGAGCTGATCTTCCCACACCTTCGGAAAACATGGCAGAGATCATTGAAGGGGGCGACCTTCAGGACTTGTTGAAGGTACTCCAGGATACCATCTCCACGATGGAGACGGTTGTCGATGGATTGATCAAGAAAGGGACCTTCAGTTCCGAGTTGAAAAAGGCATTGGTAGAGAAGTCCAATGAGTATCCTTTTTTAGATCCCTTCGCCGCAGAGTTCAAGTATGAAGACGGGAAAATCGTCTTTACGGGGAATACGGATATCCATGAGTTGACGAGGGGAGTAGGAGAATGTTTAGGACTAACAATAGAGGCCCTCTCAAATAAATTCTCCAAAAAAAAGATATTGGACCAGGTAAAGGGGGAACTTGATCAGATCAGGGTTGACTTCAGAAAAGAGATAAAAAAATTCAACCTTGAGAACGCTATGCCCGAGATTTTCGGCAAACACCTTGTCAAGAAAAGATGAATATTATTCTCTCCGGTAAGGACATAGTAAAGATCGATAATTGTCTGAGCAAGATGGTGGCGAGTTCAGCAGCACATTGCGTATTCCTGATCGATAGGTCCGGTCAATTGATCGCACACAGTGGCAATCCCTCAACGGTGGATGTTTCAGCGTTGTCGGCCTTGACGGCGGCCAACTTCGGGGCAACCGCAGAAATCGCAAAGCTCCTTGGTGAGGATGAGTTCAACCTCCTTTTTCACAAGGGAAATAGGGAGAATATCTATTTCTCGGGGGTGGGTGAACACCTGATCGTGGTAACCATCTTCGATAACAAGACCTCCCTTGGATTGGTGAGACTGAGGGTAAACAAGGTTACCGACGAACTCTTAGAGATCTTTTCCGCGATCTTCGAGAGATCCAAATATATGAACCCTGAGTGATCTCATATGCCGTTTATCAATTTCAGTAAAGATGAAATTCAATGCAAGATCGTCTATTATGGGGCTGGTTTCTGCGGAAAGACCACCAATTTGCAATATATCTACAACACGACTACAAACAAGATCAGGGGGAAAATGGTCTCAATCGACACCAAGGGAGGAGATCGAACTATCTTCTTCGACTTTCTCTCGCTCAACCTCGGCAAGATTAGGGGCTTCGACATCAGGGTGCAGCTCTACACGGTTCCGGGACAGGTTCACTACGATGCTACTAGAAAGCTGGTATTGAAAGGGGTGGATGGGGTAGTATTCGTCGCGGATTCCCTCAAGGTCCAGCGAAAGAAGAATATCGAGAGCTTGATCAACTTGGCCAAGAATTTGGCCGAAAAACGGCTGAGCATTCGGACCATCCCTTTGGTCATGCAGTACAATAAGAGGGATTTACACGGGACCGACTCCGAACTTCTTCCCCTGGAAATCCTCGAGAAGGACTTGAATTCGATGCTTAAGGTTCCGGCAATTGAGGCCAGTGCTTTGAAAGGGTTCGGGGTTTTCGAGACGCTGAGGGAAATCAGTAAATTGGTTGTAAAGGATGTAAGTCGAAAGGTGCTTTCCATGGATCGACTTTAAGGGATCTCCGGGAACACCTTCTTCAGATAGGGTTGGGCTTTTATGAATAAAGACGGTATAGAAGATCTGGATGACGAGATCGAATCGGCGGTGAATTCCCTCTTCGTGGAAGAGGATGCCGACGAAGGGATTGGGCCGGCGGGAAGGAAGGGAGGCATCCCCATCCAGGCAGAACCCATTCCCGACATATCCCCAGAGGCGATGGAGGAGTCCCTTGAGAGGGATGAGGTCCACGAGCTTGCCCCGGAGGCCGAACCCGAAGGAGAAGTAGTAACGGCTCAAGAGCCCGAACCCGTAAAAGAAGAAGTAGTAACGGCTCAAGAACCCGAACCAGTGGGGGAGGAGATTGCACCAGCTCCAGCGAGAACCGCGCCCATCGAAACGCCTCCAGAAGAGGAAAAGCTGCCCAAGGGTGTTGAAACTTTGGAAGTAGAACTCCTTTCCCTGGAGTGGGAATTCAATAGCGATATCCTCAAGAAGATTATTGCGGCTCTGGGTGGGTTGAAAGCCGCTTACAGGGATAGCGATTCCCTTTTGAAGGTTATCAATATGATGGGAAAGGTTTCCCTCTACCTGCTCAATGATGAAAAGAGCATTACACCGGAAGCCCTGAGGTTCTTGCAGGATGGAAAGGAAGTCATAAAATTCCTGACAACGGAGAAAGAAGAGCAGACCATATTCAAGAACTTAGTAGTTGAAGGCATCAGTTCCCACTTTCAACTTTTGGGACTCGATAGGGGGGAGAAAAAGGACAGGGCTCAAGACAAGATATTGCAGAAGCTGTGTTCGGATTTGGAAAGAGATCGGATGAGGTTATGCGAGGGGGAAAATCGATTGGGGAGGGCCCTTCACCAATTCAAGGGTATGAAGGAGGAGCTCATATTCGATGACGGGATGATGGGATTATCGGATGAATTGGAAAGAATTCAGGGTTACCTGAAGACGTGCTTCAAGGGTTTGGGCGACATTTCTGAACAGTTTCAGAGGGAGATGTTCGGCCAAAAATTATTTGGGGTGGAGAGGGTTTTGCTCGTTGAGGCGCAAAATCGAATATTTGGTATTCCCAGCGACTACGTGATTAAATCCTATACCCTTGCCGGTGGTTACACCAAGAATATCGCCGTGCAGGATTCCATTACGCTTAAGGGGAAAAGAATCCCCCTGGTTAAACTATACAAGGTATTCAACCTCGCTATGACAGGGGGAAAGAGGCCCCAGGGGATTGTTCTCGTAGGAGAGGGGGGCCAAATCATTGCGGTATTGGTGGATAGGGTATTGAGAAGTAAAAACCTGTTCGTAAAGACCGCGGAACGGGAGAGAAAGGCGTCCAAATATATAGCGGCCATATCGCATCTGGAGAGCGGTAAGATGATTTATATTCTGGACATAGAGGGATTAAGGGCACGGGTTCAGATCTGATTGTTAATCGGTAAAGGCCCTTAGGAGTGAGCGAATAAATATGGCAACACGACAATCTCCAGGAACATTGAAGGAAAGTGCTCATCGCGGGGGTGAATTAAAGGCCATGGAGGAGGAAGCACAGAGGCTGAACGAGGAGGTTCAGCAGCTCAGGGCCTTTGCCGAAAGCCTCATTCAGAGCATTAGCAGCGGCCTCATTCTCGCGGATACAAAGGACAAGATCACCTTTTTCAACCGAGCGGCGGAGGAAATCCTGGGATACTCTCGGAAAGAGGTTGTTGGAAAACCCCTGACGATATTTTCCCTAAGGGAGAAGAAGCAGACGATGCCCGCTCCCTTTTCGAATGGCGATGAAATGGATTCGAGAAGGGAGGGCATCATATTGAGAAAGGACAAAGTTGAAATTCCTATTGGGTTCAATATTACCAACCACGTGGATTCCCGTGGCGGGAAAATCGGTAAGATCATCAGTTTCAGGGACATGACGAATGTCCTCAAACTCCAGGAGGAGATGATCCGCATGGATCGTTTGGTATCCTTGGGTGAGCTCTCTTCAGGAATCGCCCACGAAATCCGTAATCCCTTGGCGGGGATAAAAACCACGGCCCAAGCACTGGGTGAGGAGATGGGGCACGATGATCCCAAGCGGGAGTATCTCAATCGGATCACCAAGGAAATCAATCGGTTGAACGGTCTGCTGAAAACTTTTTTCTCCTTCGCCAAGCCTCAGAAGTTGAACCCGGTGGTCTGTAATATCAGGGATATCGTCAACGAGATCATTCCCTTGCTCATCAAGGATATCGCCAATAGAGGTATCAATTTCATCGAGGAGTACGCTCCCGACCTCCCGAAGGTCCGGGTTGATTTTAATCAGATACACCAAGTTTTCCTCAATCTTTTTCTGAACGCAATTCAGGCGATGCCAAGTGGTGGGGAATTGAAAATTGAAGCAGAGCCCATCGCATTGGCACCATTAGTCAATCCCGGTAAGGATTACGTGCGAATATCGATTTCCGATACGGGAAGAGGAATTCCGGCTCGGGATATCAACAAGATTTTCGATCCATTTTTCACTACTCGCCCGAAGGGCATCGGTTTGGGGTTATCCATCACGTATCAAATCATCAAGAAGCATGGAGGGAGCATAAGGGTTGAAAGTAAGGTTGATAAGGGAACGACCTTTATCCTTACGCTACCGAAATAGCCCGATGAGGGGAAAGAATGAAACCGGCCATATTAGTTGTGGATGACGATGAGGTCATGCGGCAAACGCTCTCGGATGTCCTCAAAAAAAAGGGGTATGCGGTTTCTACCGCGGAGACAGGGGGGCAGACGATATCTTCTATTAAGGAGCAGTTATTTGACTTGGTACTACTGGATATCCGACTTCCCGATATGGATGGACTTGATGTTCTAAAAGGCATAAAGGAGATTGAAGGCGACCTGATGGTTATCGTAATGACCGCCTATTCCGATGTCCAAACGGCTGTCATGGCAATGAAGTCAGGGGCTTACGATTACATCGACAAGCCCTTTGAGTTGGAAGAGCTGAAAATCCTCATCCAAAAGGCCCTTGAGACACAGAACCTAAGAAATGAAATCCGCCAGTTACGGCGGCAGGGGAAGGAGAAAGATCAGGGCATAGAGATTTATGGCAATAGCCCACTCATAAAGAACGTCATGGAGCTGATCGAGATGATTAGCCAAACCCCGAAGACGTCCGTTTTGATTCAGGGTGAGAGCGGGACGGGAAAGGAATTGGCTGCAAATGCTATTCACAATAGGAGTAGGAGGGCCAATAAGCCGTTGATGAAGATCAATTGCAGCGCGATCCCTGAGAATTTGCTTGAGACCGAGCTCTTTGGTTACGAAAAGGGGGCCTTCACCGATGCCAAGGGAACGAAGAAAGGCCTTTTTGAACTGGCCAACGGGGGAACGATTTTCCTGGATGAAATATCCGAGATGAAGTCCTACCTCCAAACAAAGCTTTTGAGGGTGTTGGAAAGCCAAAACTTCATGAGGGTAGGAGGGGAAAGAGAGATCAGCGTTGATGTCAGAATCATAGCTGCCACCAACAAAGACTTATCAGCCTTGGTCAACGGGGGAGAGTTTAGGAAGGACCTCTACTACCGCTTAAAGGTCATGGTCATTGAGATGCCGCCCCTGAGGGAGAGAAGTGAAGATATCTTGCTTTTGGCGAACCTGTTCATTGAGGAGAACAATACGGAATTGGGAAAGAACGTAACGGGAATAGCGGAGGCGGCGAGGGAGTATTTGCTCAACTATCAGTGGCCTGGAAACGTAAGGGAATTGAAGAATATTATCGAACGGGCGATGATCTTATCCAATGGCCATGAGATACTTCCCGATCACTTGCCCATTGAACTCAGGAAGGGCCAAATGGCCGCTGTCGGGGATCACGCATCAGATAGAACCGAGGATCTCGCCCTGGAGGCCGTGGAGAGGAAACACATAAGAGATGTCCTGATGATGATGGACGGGAATAAATCGAAAGCTGCGAGGATGTTGGGAATCTCTCGGTCCACCTTGAGGGAGAAGCTAAAGAAATATTCCCTTGCTGAAGCCTAGTGCCTCAGCTGACGAATGCGATTAAGCATTTTGCTTGTTGAACACAAACGGAAGGAGCAAACCCATGTTATTTGCAAGAAAAGGCAACGTGGTCGGCTTAGATATAGGCTCCAGTTCCATTAAGTTGCTGGAGCTGGGGGAGGTGAAGGCGGGCTATCAGTTGAAGAACTTTGGTATCGCTCCCTTACCCCCCGAGGGCATTGTCGATGGAGCCCTCATGGATTCAGTAACCATCGTTGAATCGATCAAAGGGTTGGCCGGTGCTCTGAGGATAAAGACCAAGGATGTGGTAACTTCAGTGTCCGGTCATTCCGTAATCGTCAAGAAGATCAACATCCCCGTGATGACGGAGGATGAACTCGAGGAATCTATCCAGTGGGAAGCGGAGCGTTATATCCCCTTTGACATCAATGACGTAAACATCGATTTTCAAATTCTTGGTCCCACCGAGGGGAACGAGGAATTGATGGACGTCGTACTGGTGGCAGCGAAAAAGGAAATCATCAATGACTATCTGTCCGTCATCATCGAGGCGGGTTTAAATCCCGTTATCGTTGATATTGATTCCTTTGCCATGGAAAATATGTTCGAGGCGAATTACCCCGTAACCCAGGGTGAGGTTATTGCCCTTGCCAATGTCGGGGCGAGTGTGACGAACATCAATATTCTAAAAAGAGGAGTCTCTTCCTTCACTCGGGACATATTTACTGGTGGAAACTCCATTACCGAGGAAATTCAAAGGCAACTCAATGTTGACTTTGACGAAGCAGAAGCCCTGAAATTGGGCAATAAAATAGACGAAGCCAGTCAAAAGGCGNNGACTTCTTCCACTCCACGAGCTCCCAGGAAAAAGTCGATAAAGTTTTTCTGAGCGGAGGCTGCGCGAAGATAAGTGGTATTGAAAAGGTCGTCGAGCAACAGGCCGGCATCCCGGTCGAGATCGCCAATCCCTTCAAGGAGATCGACTGTTCCAAGAGGGATTTGGACGTTGATTATCTCAAGGAAATGGAACCAATTATGGCCGTCAGTGTTGGCCTAGCATTAAGGAGGGTGGGAGACAAATGATACGAATTAATTTATTGATGGCGAGGGCCGTAAGGAGAAGGGCAGGCCTTCGCAAGGAGATTTCCATTCTCGTCTTCGTCCTGGTTTTGCTCTTTCTTATGATCGGGCTCGTTCAATGGATATACGTAAACCAATCGAGAGGGCTGCAGCGTCAGATCAACGATCGAAAGGTTGAGTTAGAGAAGCTGAGGGCTCTGAAACAACAGATTGCCAAATATAAGGCGAACATAAAGCTTCTTGAGAAGAAATTGGAAGTCATCAATGAGTTGAAGAAGAATAAGGCGATGCCGGTGAAGATCTTGGATGAATTGAGCACTCACATACCCGATAAGATGTCTCTCCGCTCACTGAAGAAATCGGGACCTCAATTGGAAATAGGGGGGTGGGCGCTGTCCGATGAGGTGATCGCCAATTTCATGACCAGTCTTCAACGCTCGAGGTATTTCCGCGGTGTCGAATTGATCGTTACCGAGCGGTTTAAACCTCAAGGGGCCGAGATCAATATCAAGAAATTTACCATCACCAGTAACGTTATACAGTAAAGGGGGATATCATGGCCGTTTCCATGGATTCCATTACCAAGTTACCCGCATCGAAGAAAGTCCTTATCCTGCTCGGTTTCGTAGTCCTTATTTCAGGCCTTTACGGCTATCTCCTCTATCTCCCCCAACAGGCGAACTTGAGGAGCTTGAGGCTGGAGCTGGGCAAGCTAAACAAGGAGTTGGAGGAGAGTCAGGCCGTCAAACGAGAGCTGGTGAAATTTCAGAAAGAGGACGAGAGCCTACAAAGACAGCTTACGTTGGCCCTGGCCCAGCTCCCTAACAAAAAGGAGATTCCAAGCCTGCTCCGAAATATCTCAAGCCTGGGGAAAGGATCGGGATTGGAATTTCTCCTCTTTAAACCAAAACCCGAAGAACGCGTCGGAACCCAACCAGAAGCAGACGAAAAACAAAAATCCGGCAAAGCACAGCCCGCGGAATCTGAGGAATTCTATGCCCGGGTTCCCCTGGAGTTGACCATGTTGGGGAGTTATCATAACGTGGCCGTCTTTTTCGATAAGATCAGCAAACTGGACAGAATCATCAACATCCTCAACTTCTCCATGGGAGATGTAAAGTACACAGGAGACGAGACGATGGTGAAGACCTCGTGTCTGGCCACCACGTTTCGTTTTCTCGAGACCGAGGAGGAGGGCAGTGAAAAGAAAACAAGGGTTAAAGGGAAAAAATAGGGGAATTGGTGAATACTGCATCAAAACCCTCTTTGTAGCGGGTCTTGCGCTTCTTTTCCTCTGGGGTTGTGAGGGCGGATCGAAACCCGCTAAACCGACCGTGGTAAGGAGGCAGCGACGCCAAAGCTCACCCGCCCAAAAGAAGGAAGAAAAGGTGCCGGAAAAGGTGCCGAAAAAGGTTACAGACGAAAAGAGAAAACCCCTGTATACCTATAATCCAGTGGGTAAACGAGACCCCTTTAAGCCCTTTATCACCCTGGGCCCCAGGAAACGGATCCTCACAGCTCGCCTTACCCCCCTTCAGCGGTATGAGGTGAGTGAATTGAAGCTCGTGGGAATTTTGAAGGGACCGGCGGGATATCGGGCCTTAGTTGAAGACGCCAGTGGAAAGGGATTTATCATCACCAAGGGGACCCTGATTGGCCGTGAAAATGGGAGAGTTACAGAGATCCGCGATGATCGAGTGATCATCAAGCAATCCCATAAGAATATATTTGGTGAGATCAAAGAGAGAGAGATTGCTATACGTTTGAAAAAGCCTGAGGAAGGGGGAGCAAAATGAAACATTCATTGTTTAAGAGGCCGGTAGGATGGGTATGCGCTTTGGTCCTCATTTTTTCCGTCTACGCTCTCGGCAGCTGTGCTCGTGGACCAACAAAACTCGTTACACCGGAGACACTGGAGGGTGTGCCCATCAAGATCAAGGAGATCAGTTTCCGTGAGGAGCCCAATTACACCCGTGTCATAATAGAGGGATCCGAACCCCTCAAATATACCTTCTTTAAGCTTCTGACGGATCCCCTCAGAATCGCCATCGATGTTCCCAACGGTGAATTTGAGGATATCCCCGTTCCCATCGAGGTGAACAACGGCACCCTGACCCAGATTGACATCGGCAGATTTGAGGGGAAGGGGAGGGTTGAGATCGGTTTAACCCAGACGGTCAACTATAATATCACCAAGGTCGAGAAGAAGCTCTTTGTTGATGTGGAACGGGCGGGGGTGCTGGAGGAGGCAAAGGAAAGGGTCGAGATGGCTGAGGAGAAGATCCCTTTGGAGGCCCCAAAGTTAAAGGCGAAGGCGGAAAAGATCACTCAAATGCGCGTAGATAGAGGGGAGAAAACGGTCCACGTGACCTTGATTGCGGACGGAAAGATAGAAAATTATAACTCCTTCAAACTGGCAAAACCTCCGCGCCTCGTAATCGATATCTGGAATGTGGGAAAGGGATATCCGAAGAACGTCATCCAGGTTGACCACCCCCTTTTGAAAAGGGTTCGGCTGGGGAAACACCCCAAGAAGACCCGATTTGTTTTCGATTCGGCTACCCCCCAAGTATCTCGGTTTCAGATCCGCAAGGCGGAGAACCGCTTGGTTGTCTCCTTTGGTCTGACGGAGGAGGGTCCGCCGAAGGTCAAGAGATTGAGTACGTTGACTGGAATCGATTTCAAACAGATGGACCACAAATCAAGGATCATCGTCTCCACCTCTGATGCGGCTACGTATGATGTCTTCAAAATATCCGAAAAGACGGTGGCTCTGGATCTGAAGAAGATGAGGGTCCCGGAAAGACTGAAGAGGGGGGTGGATACCAAGGCTTTTGACAGTGCCGTTGATTATATCAGCCTCTACAATGTGAAGTCGGAGACCTCCAGGGATGTAAGGATCATCGTTCGCCTCAGGGAAGGTGTGGATTTTGAGGCGATACAGGAGGGTAAGAGAATCTACCTGGATTTTGAGAAGCCGACCAAACCAATTGGCCGGGGAAAAGCCATGGAGGCAGACGAACCACATCAATCACAGCTGGCGGAGGCGGAGGTGACCGAGAGCGAAGGCCCAGAACCGGGTTCTCAGGTGGCCAAGGCCAAGGCTGCCGAAATTGAAGAGAACCCCTCAGAGAAAACCAAAACTGTCGAAGAAGAAAAGGTTGCTCAGGAAGTCGTAAAAACCCCAAAGGAGACTGCTGCTCCTCCTGAAAAAGGGACCGAGCAAGAGGCCGTTACCCCCGTGGAGAAAGGAGCCCCGAAGGAGGAAATCCCTCCGGAACCCTCGATTGAAAGGGAGAGCATCCTGGAGACGATGGCGGTCCAGAAGCGGTACACGGGGAAGAAGTTATCACTGGATTTCAAGGATGCCGATATCAACAATATCCTGAGATTGATCGCCGAGGTGAGTGATCTCAACATCATCGCCGCTGAAGATGTTAAGGGCAAGATTACCATACGTCTCGTCGACGTCCCGTGGGATCAAGCCTTGGATATCATTTTACAATCCAACGATTTGGGCAAGGTGAGGGTCGGTAACGTAATCCGGGTAGCTCCCATCGACAAATTGAAAAAGGAAGAGGAAGACGCGTTGGCCGCAAGGAGGGCCAAGGAGAAGCTGGAGGATTTGAGCACGGAGCTCATACCCG
>JABAOC010029022.1_pt1 | contig 16139 bp, 11 predicted proteins | sample 7062161 | NCBI WGS metagenome assembly JABAOC01 (sample SAMN14538625, study PRJNA623070) | marine sediment metagenome | biome: marine biome [ENVO:00000428]; feature: marine pelagic biome [ENVO:01000023]; material: deep marine sediment [ENVO:00002113] | place: India: Gulf of Khambhat ... | reverse complement strand
CTGTTGGCTCCGCCACCCTCGCCGTTGAGAGGCAAACCCCCAGCCGGATTATTGAGCACAGCACGTTCCAGACGCCCTCGCGGGATTTCGAGCAAGCCCAGGCGCCTTGTACGATAGTCAACGACCTCGACAATCCCGCCTTCTTCTACGCCGAGTTTGACTCCGGGATGGGGTTCGCCGTTTATATGGATCCAGAGAAGTGCGGCGTGTCTCCTTATCCTTTCAAGATCACCGAGGTGCACCTGTATCTGTATGAGCACACGGAAGAGTACAAGTGGCCTGTAAATATCCGGGTGAGCATAAGACAAGTCTTGGGGGGCGATAAATGTCTGGGGCCAAGTACGGTAGGCGTTCTCTGCTATGAGGATTTCAGCATCCCCAGGGATTCTGCCATCCATAATCTGGGAAGGCCCATGATTCTCAGTCTTGGTTCCCCCTGCTGCGTCGACCGGCCGTTCTTCCTGGAGGTGAGCCACCTGGATCACCCCACGCCCACCGCTCCGCTCCCCAGCCCTCTGATGGACGCCTTGGAACCTGCCGCAGACACCTGCGACAACTGGTTTCTATACTATGACGGCCAGACTTACGGTTATGTAGAGTGGAGCGATATCTGGGTACAGATTCCCGGATATGCCATCATCCGCGCTGCCGGATACACCCAGGATGAAGAGTGCGAAGACCTGTGGTACTGGAAGCCCGACACCACTGACGCTCCCAGCGGCATGCCGGATTTCGACCAGAACCAGGATCAGTGGGAGGGTTACTGCGGACCGGCGGCCGCAGCCAACTGCCTTTGGTGGTTTGGCGCGGTACCTCCCACGTGGACACAGCCTCAGCTGATCGACACGCTGGCGAAATACTTCCGTACAAAGCCTCCATACTATACCTTCGTCGACAGTATGCAGATAGGTTTGGAGGAGTACTTCGCGAACTACGGCTTCGCCTATCAGGAATCCACCTTCGAGATGCCGGACTTCTACGAGATGGAGGACTCTTTGAAAAAGTGTCAGGATATCATCCTGCTTCTGGGTTTTTGGTACTATGTAGAACAGGCTGAGCAATGGTACCGCGAGGGCGGGCATTTTGTCACCATGGCTGGCGTATGCTCTGAATCTCTCAAGATCGCCATAAGCGATCCGGACCGTGACGCGGCCGAAGGCGGTTGGCCCGGCAGGGTGAGACCGGCAGAGCACAATCCGCATCCGGGCGATCCTATCTTGCACAACGATCCAACTTTTGTCTCCCACGACATGTACCAGAGCACACTGGAGATTCCATTTCCCAGCCCGGGCAATCCCTTCTGGGAAATCGACTATGTCTGGGCCAGGGGAAAGTTCTCCGGAATGAACGTCCCGGAGAAGTTCCTGGACGTCACCAGGCCTGCAGCCGAGGGTGCGAAGGACCTTTGGGTCACCGAGGTGGAGTATGCGGTGATGATCTGCCCCAAGCCCACGGCGGTGGAGGGAGAAGAGGAAGAGCAAGCCGCTCCCAGAAGTTTTGAACTCTATCAGAATTATCCCAATCCCTTTAACGCCGAGACGATCATAAGGTTCTATCTGCGGAGGCCGGCGGAGGTGAGCCTCAGCATCTACAATATCCTGGGGCAGAAAGTGAGAACGCTAATCCAGGAGCGATTGCCAGCAGGCCCCCAGACGATAAACTGGGACGGACTTGACGAGAAAGGAAAGGGTCTTTCCAGCGGAGTATACTTCTATCAGCTCAGGGCGGGAGATCTGACGGAGACCAAACGTCTGGTGTTATTGAAATAAAGGTGCTGGCGATACGGAGAAGTTCATTCAGGGAGGCCGGGAAGAATCTCGGCCTCCTTTTTTTCCTGCCCTGAGAACCCAATGAGGTTGGACCAAGCGTCGCCGTCGATTTGACCAGCGGGGTTTGCTTCTATGAGCTTGTCGCAGGTGATCTGCACAAGACCAAGCACATGCTTCTGCTGAAGTAGTGGCGGTCACAAAGTACGTTTTTGGTGCAAACGGACCGAACCAAGGCAGCGATTATCCTTTGAAAGGGGGCTGGGGGCAACTCCAGCCTCTCCGTTGTTTGGCTCACGAGGATTCAGAACGATTCGAATCCACCGAACCCGGAAGTGATCTGGATGTAAGTGCCGGAGAACTGAGTTCCAGGTTGAGGTTTCCCGGGCGGAGATTCGGTCAGTCCAACAGCAAACAGATGCTGCAACTTGTTCCTTACCTGTGCGGACGGTGCGGCGGATGTGTAGCGGTCTGTCCCGCAGCAGCCCTTCAGCTGCGCTCTGATGGTCTCAAAATAGAGCACCCTGCTTGTACCCTCTGCGATAACTGCATCGTCTTCTGCCCTAACGGGGCTCTTCATAAAGCAGCCGGTGCCGGTCAGACGCCTCTTTCTTCGCGAGCCAAAGTATCTGATTCCGATGACGACTGAACACTTCGACTGCATAGTGGTGGGGGCCGGTCCGGCCGGATCCACGGCCGCAGCGACCCTGGCTGAAAACGGAGCCGAAGTCCTGCTTCTGGAAAAGGACCCGGAGATAGGTGTGCCTCTCTCCTGTGCTGAGGGCATCAGCACTACGGGCTTGAACCGTTTCGTGATCCCCGACGCCGAATGGATCAACGCTCACATCCATAGGGCGCTTTTGGTGTCTCCGTCTGGAGAGAAGTTGATGGTTCATCACCCCCACGCAGGATTCATTTTGAATCGAAAGATATTCGACAAAAGGCTAGCCGAAAAAGCCTCCTCCCAGGGCGCAACTGTGAGGACCGACGCCTGCGCCGTGGGACTCATGGATCAGGACGGAGCGGGTTTTCGCGGAGTCCGGGTACTGGAAAACGGTCGAGAGAAAGAGTACCGAGCCAAGGTGATCATAGGGGCGGACGGTGTGGAGTCGCTGGTCGGCCGCTGGGCGGGAGTCGACTCTTCCCTCAGGCTGGATCAGGTCGAGTCCGCTGCGCAGTATCTTCTGAGCGAGGTGGACGTGGAGCCGGACTGCGTGGAGTTTCACCTGGGCCGGCAGGTCGCTCCCGGCGGTTATGGCTGGGTCTTCCCCAAGGGGGAGGATTCGGCCAACATAGGTTTGGCCCTGGCCCCGCACCGGACGAAGCAAAAGGCCAGGGAGCTTCTGGACCTGTTCGTTAAGAGGAGATTCTCCAGGTTTCGGATAATCGAACTGACCATGGGAGCCGTGCCTTCCTTTGATCGAAGGAAAAGCCTGGTCAAGCATAACGTTCTGCTGGTGGGAGACGCGGGCAGGCTGGTGGATTCCCTTTCCGGCGCCGGAATCTCCAATGCCTTGCTTTCAGGAAAAATGGCCGGGGAGGTGGCTGGCAAGTTCATCACGGATGGTGCATCTTCCTTGCCTCTGCTGGAGCAGTATGAGGAAAGGTTCCTGGAGGAGAAGGGGAGAGAGTTAAGGTTCTATTCTTACTGCAGGGCAGTATTCCTGAAGATGACCGACCAGGATTTCGATGCGGTGGTCTGCTTCCTGCGAGACCACTTTGAAGGCAAAACCATTGACGCAATTCAGCCCCTTGCGCTGATCAAGACCATACTCAAGTCAAACCGGCGGCTCCTGAGGCTGCTCCGGCATCTGGTCTGGTGACTGATCGGTCGGCGCCGCTTTCTTCTGTACCAGCTTGGTCAGACGGGACTTCATCCGAGATGCCTTGTTGGGATGAATGACCTTTTTTCCGGCGGCGTAATCCAGCGTGGAAAGCGCAGCTTTCAGCGACGCCTGGTCGGGCGTGTCTTCCACTTTCTTGACGGAGGTCTTTATCCGTGATTTGATTTCCCTGTTTCTCAAGTTTGACTTCCTGGCGGTCTTGAGTCTTTTCTCAGCCGACTTATGTGTGGGCAATGCTTCTCTCCTTCCTTTTGGCATTAACTCTTCTACGACGGTTGAAATATAGAGTTAGAGACTTTCTTGTCAAGCTCAAAACGGCCCATGTTCCAACGGCTAATTCGGGTCCGGTCCAGGCGTAGGAAGGCAGGCGGGCTATTGAGCTTCGGCCTGACCGGACACCTTCCCGGTACGCTTTGTGTGGTTTTCGGCTCGGCCGAAGGTGAACGCTTCGGCATATTCATGCTTGACGTCGGGCTCGCCTTGTATTAATTGCCTGTGATGACCGCAAACTCGGAGCAGGACAAGATCGCTCGATCAACCGGCGTGGTCAGTTCAGCCACCTTTCTTTCTCGCCTGCTGGGCCTGGTCCGCGAACAGGTCTTTGCCTATCTTTTTGGCGCGGGTTTTGCCACCGACGCCTTCATAGCCGCCTTCCGCATACCCAACCTGCTGCGGGATCTTTTTGCCGAGGGTGCCCTGTCTTCTGCCTTTATCCCGGTTTTCACGGACCATTTGACCAATCAGGGAAAGCAGAAAGCCTGGGAGCTGGCCAATCTGGTTTTGAATCTGCTCCTGGTTGTCGTTTCGGTAATCGTGATCTTGGGTATCGTCCTCTCGCCGTACATTGTCAAGATCATAGCGCCGGGATTCGGCGACGAGGCGGGCAAGCAGGAGTTGACCACCCTGCTTTCCCGCATCATGTTCCCGTTTCTTCTGCTGATTGCCCTGGCGGCACTGGCCATGGGTATTTTGAACACCTTCCGCCGCTTCGGCATCCCGGCCCTGGCTCCCACCATGTTCAACCTGGGGATGATCGCAGGCGGAATTTTCCTCTCGCCCCTGTTCCATCCGCCCATAATTGGAATGGCTCTGGGCGTGCTGTTAGGCGGATTCGGGCAGATGGCCATTCAATTGCCTTCCCTGCGGAGGATAGGCTTTAAGTATCGATTCAGAATCAATCTGCGCCACCCCGGAGTCAAAAGAATCCTTCTTCTGATGGCGCCCGCCACTCTGGGACTTGCCTCCACCCAGGTCAATATTTTCGTCAACACCCTGATCGCATCCTTGCTGCCCCAGGGAAGCGTGTCCTACCTCAACTACAGCTTCCGGTTGATGCAGTTTCCCATCGGAGTGTTCGGAGTGGCCGTGGCCACGGTCACGTTTCCGGTCATCTCCGCCTACGCCGCCAAAAAACAGACCGGAGAGCTTCTCCAAACGTTTACCTCTTCACTGAAGCTGGTCTTCTTTCTGACCATCCCTTCGGCCGTCTTTTTGGCTGTCGCCTCCCAACCGGTGATCTCCGTCCTGTTCCAGCACGGCAAGTTCGTCTTCCTTGACACCGTAGCAGCCTCTCAGGCGTTGATCTTCTACTGCATCGGGCTGTTCGCCTATTCTTCGGTGAGGCTGACCGCCTCCACCTTCTATTCCATGGGTGACACCAGGACTCCGGTGAAGACCAGCGCCGTCGCGGTGGCGGTCAACATCATCCTGAATCTTATTCTGATGCATCCTCTGGGGTTCCGAGGGTTGGCGCTGGCGGCTTCGGTCGCCGCCATGACCAACCTCTTCCTGCTGCTTGTGATCCTTGACAAAAGGATCGGTCCACTCGACAGAAAAGGGATTGCAGCTGCGTTCTTGAAGATATTGTCGGCGGCCGCGCTGATGGGGCTTACCCTCTGGACATATCTCAGATACTTCGGCCTCAATTTGGAGGTGGCTGGTCTGGGTGAAAAGATAGTAAGCCTTCTGATCATACTGGCTTTGGGCCTGGTGGGCTACCTCGTCCTTTCCTACATGCTGCGACTTTCCGAACTTGCTCGCCTGCTGCAATTGCTGAAGATAAGGAAGTGATAGAGAAGGCCACGCTATTCTTCAGCTTCTCACAGGACCTGAAAGCAGGCCTTCCCACAGGCGGCGATTGTCGATCCAGCGGTATTTGACGCGGTCTGCTTATTCCAGCCGGTCAGGGCTCAAGTTTCCTCTATACCTACCGAAATCTCATTAGAGCAGGCTTGATTTGAACATCTCCACGGCACCAGGATGGTGGGAGCGGAAAAGGCGGGCAGGTCGCGCTTCAGCCGTTCCATCCCCGTGCCGAAGCTGCGGGCGTCTGTAGCTTCAGAGACAAATTTATTTCCGACAGGCAAGCTATGTCTGACACGACCCAGGACCCGATAACGGCTCTTTCCGGCTGCCCCAACCGGTGGCCAAGCCATCATCTCTTCCGTTTGTGGCGTGGGGCACTGCCGGGAGAAGCGTTGGCCGCAGCCGGAGCTTTTCTGATGGTCACCGTAATGTGGATCATGTTCGGCAGGGCCTGCGCCCAGACGCTTCCGAGCGAATTGAAGTATACGCCCACAGGCACCAAGGCCGAACTCAGCGTGCGGTTGAGCGACTCCAGCTTTGCCTTCGGGACCAACCTGCTCGACGTCTGGTTGACGCCGCAGACGAGCGTGATAGCCAACGACGGCGCCGTGGCCGAGAACTTCGTGGGCCGCATAAGCCAGTTCACCGACGGCAGCAACAGCTGGGCCATAACCTCCACGGCCAACGGGGCTGACACGGTCCGGGCCCAGTGGTCCACCACCAGCCAGACCGGACCCTGGAACGACATATCTGCTTACGATACCGATTTCACCATCGCCACCGACGTGGCGGTTAACGACAGCGTCGATTTTTGGTTGCGCATTCAGACCCCTGTCAGCACCTCCTCTTACAGCGAGCACTCCTCGATTCTAACGGTGACCGCTGACCAATACTAGGGGAAGGTGCCCCAGGGTTCTGAAGGACGCGAATTATCAACCGATAGAAGATAATGTGCCAAATCTGTAGATTGCTGAAAGGGGGTGAAAGACTGTGAGGAAAGCTATGCCGTTTTCGATCAAGGCAATAATCTGTTCCTTGGCCTTACTTTTCTTGGCTTCGTCAGTTAAGGCCGCCAATCCGGCCACCATCAACGTTACGGTGACCATTCAGAACCTGAGCGTCAGCGCAAGCGGACCCATAGCCTTCGGCACGGTGGTAGCCGCCAGCGTAACCGTTTCGTCCGATTCCTCCCACGTGGTTAACGACGGCAACGTCACGGAGACGTATTCGCTCAATCTGACCAATCCTGGTGGAGGATGGACTGCGGTCCAGGATGCGCCCGTATCCGAGCAGTATTGTCTGAGCGCTCAGTTTAACAGCGCTCAGCCTGCCGGCGGCAGCTTCACTTATGCGAATCACGCCTTGAGCACAACGTCCACCGCCAGCTCGGGCACCAAGTTCGCTGGCGATCAGACCGGCCTGTCCGTGCCGGTGAGCGGTGAACGCTACCTTTGGTTCAAATTCGAGGCACCCTCGAGCACCTCGGTGACCACGGAGCAGACCATAGTGGTGACGGTCACGGCAGCTGCCGGGTAATTCCCGGGATGCTCGTAGATTCAACACAAAGGGGGGAAGGATAGGAACCTTCTTTTATCCTCTAAAGGAGAGTGTGATATGAAGATCGGATCAAATCGGATTTACGCCATCTTCCTGTCATTCTTGGCCCTTGGCGCAGGCAGCGCAGCGCAGGCCGGGGGGCTGAGTACACAGCTGGGGGAAGTGGTAGTTGAGAATTTGCAGATCGGCCAGACTTACAACTTGAAGGAACTGGCCAACCTGTCCCTGATCGTCACCAACACCAGCGACCATGCTGTGGATTTGAGAATGGACATCCTCTTTCCCGACAGCAGCGAGCTGAGGCAAGGGGCGGAGCCCATTCCGGATACCAGCTGGGTCAGGCTGAGTCGAAATCTTTTCGAGCTTGAAGCAAATGAAAAGGCCGTATCTGAGATCATTCTGTCGATTCCGGACGACGAACGCCAGTTGGAAAAGAAGTATCAGGTGACCATCTGGTCTCATACTCTGGGCGGTGAAGGCTCCGGGATGTTCCTGGCGTACGGCCTGAAAAGTCGCCTGATCTTCACCACCGACTCGGTGAAAGCGACCCGGGAAGAGGTGGTAACCGCATCGGACGCCAGCGTCAATTTTGCCTTGAAGCCCGAAGAAATCCATCTGGAGGGCGTGGAGCCGGGCAAAGTCTATGACGTCGACAAGCGGGCGGGCCTGGTTCTGCAGATCACCAATCCCAGCCAGCGCGAACAGACCTTCGAGCTGCACAGCCTGACCGTGGGCAATTCTGTGGTCAGCCTGACCAGGGAGTACCGGGACGCCCCGGACGCTTCCTACCTGAAGTTTAGTGAGAGCAGATTTGTCCTTTCTCCCGGTGCCGCTAAGACGGTGAAGATGTATCTCGAATTTCCACCGGACGAAGAATACAGCGGCCAGAAATACATGTTCGTCATCCATGCCGTCTCGGTTGATCAGAAAGTGACCACCGGCGTCTATTCGAGGCTCTACGCGTCCGTCAAATAAGGCCAGAGGCAGATGAGAGGGAGGAAAGGCCATATTCTGATTGCGATCACCGCATGCGCTGTGGGACTGGCACCCGCCTGGCTTTTCCTTCTCACCCCCGGGGCGGAGACGGCTCCGCCCGCCGAGAAACTGCCGGCGACTTCCTCCTCGGTCTCCGTGACGGTAAAGGTGATCGACGAGTCCAAAGGGGGAAATCTACCCGATCGCTTCTCGCTGTCACAGAACTACCCCAACCCCTTCAATCCCGAGACCGTAATACGGTACTCCCTCCCGGAGGACTGCCCGGTGGAACTGGTCATATACAACCTTCTTGGGCAAAAGGTCAAGGTGCTGGTGGATGAATACCAGAGCGCCGGTTACAAGGCCGTGCACTGGAACGGCAGGGACGAGAGGGGAAAGCAGACGGCCAGCGGCTTGTATTTCTACACCATCGATACCCNNTCGATACCCCCAAGTTCACCCAGACCAAGAAGATGGTCCTGCTGCGATAGGCGAAGGTGGCCCTCCCACAGATCGAGCAAATCAAAACCTATGATTGCAAAGAACCCAGCATCCCGGGTTCGACTACTGCATCATCTTACCAGAGCGCCCTTCACTACGGCCTTGCCAACCTTTCTTGGGAATGCCCATTCCGTCAAGATAGCGGTTGACTACAGCCGCCCCTTTTTGTTATGATTTAGCTGAGTCAAATCGGGGCATGGAACAAATGCCGTGTTTATCCCGGCTTGTGCCTCACCTGGGATTTCAAAGTGCTCCCCGGTGAGAGAGGGAGAAGGTTGATCCTTTGTCGCCGTCTCTTGTCGGGTCCTTCAAGCTCGGTAATCCTTTCTGGACCCGGAAAAGGGCAACAAGAGAAACAAGTTGAATAACCTCGGAAGATACAAATACTTCTCTTTTGCATATGTCATAATTGCTGTTGCGGCGATCTATCTGATCACCCTCGGCTTGCTTGAGAGACGGGGTTTCTGGAACGTAGACAACGCCAACAAGTTTATCCAGCTGCAGGCGATTCTGGAGAGCAACTACTCGGATTACTCCGTCCGCTGGCCGGGAAGTGCTCTTGATCCGGAATTTCATTACAACCCCCTGCCTCATCCTTTCTCGGTGGTAAAGGACCACCGGCTCTACTCCATTTACTCGCCTATGTTTGCGACGGTCTCGTCCGTCTTCTTTCGAATCTTCGGATTTTGGGGATTATACCTTCTTCCGTTTGCGTTCTCCGTGCTGCTGCTCTTTGGACTTGTCAGAATACTCTATACGCTGGGATGCGAAAAAGGGTGCCGAAGCTGGTCAGTTCTGATAGCCGGGCTGTGCACCCCCTTGTGGTTCTACAGTGTTGTCTTCTGGGAGCACATCATTGCCGTCTGCTTCTGCGTGTGGGGCATTTCGTACTTTCTGGAGTTTATTCGATCCGGCTTGAGAAAGTCTCTGATCTTCGGAGCGGTTGCATCGGCTCTCGGCGTCTACTTCAGGGATGAGCTGTACCTGTTTTGCGCCTTGCTGCTGGTCGCCGTACTCCTCGGCACCCCCAGAGAAAGGGTCAAAACCGGCGGAATAATCCTCTCTTCGATGATGGTCACCCTGGTGCCGCTGTGGCTGGCACAATGGATAACCATCGGGGCTCCTCTGGGTTTTCACATAGGAAGCCATCTTTTGTCCGCTTCCTCCCTTGCCCAGCATCTGTCGCACAGACCTCAGGTGCTTTACAATCTCTTCGCGGCCTCGTCCGGGAGCACGTGGCTTTCGCTGGCCCTCACGCTGCCGTTCCTCATCGCCTTCTTGGTCAATCCAAAACTCTCCGAAAGGTCTTTCAGGCTTGCCGTCCCCGTCTGCTCGCTTATTGCGCTGTGCAGCTCGATTTTCATTTTGGGCCCCTACGTTTTATCCGGCAGTCCCATAACTCACATGCTTCGTTCAAACAGCCTTTTCGCCGTCTCCCCGATTTTAATTCTTGCCTTCATAAGACGCCAGAGACCGCAAGCAGGGGGCGACGGTTCAAGTTTGAAAAAATGGTTGTGGCTCGTGGCTCTGGCATACGCGGTGGTGTACGGACTGACCGCGCCAGAGCTGGGCTCATCCGGAATTCATTGGGGGAACAGATTTCTGCTGGTTCTTTATCCTATATTCGCAGTTCTCTGCACGGCGAATCTGGCAGAGTGGTTCAGTGACGAACGCCGGGCAATCAACCCTCGTGCGATCATCGTAATCGTCACGGTTCTGGTTGGCCTGGCGGCACAGGTCTATTCGCTGGGCATCCTGGCCGAGAAGAAAGCGTTTTCCTATCGTCTGAACAGGGAAATACAGAAGCGCACCGAAGAAGTTGTCGTCACCAATGTCTGGTGGGCGCCTCAGGAACTTTACAGCATATTCCGCACGCGGCCGATCTTTCTGGTGCGCTCCCCCGAGCAGTATAATCGGCTAAAAAACGGCCTCTCCAAACGGGGATACGAAAGGATACTCTGGGTCACGCCTCGTTCCAGGACGGTGCCGCCGTCCAGCGTGACGGAGGTGACCGATGGTGGGCTGAACTTCTTCAATCTGCAACTTNNATATTGGCAATTCTCAATAGCAGGTCTCCAGAGCCTTCATTTGAATATATGAAGCCTTGGCCTTATAGCCAGTTGCAGCCCTGCAGAGGGGTCTGAAGGAAGCTCAAGGCGACAAATAGCAGTTGACTGACGGCGATTTTTTGTTATGATTCCTGTTGGCGCATGACTTGGACACCTCAATCGGGACCCTGAGCTTCCGGCGTCAGTCTGAGCGGGCAGACGCCCCGATCCGGGAAGCGAAGAATCCAACTTGTGACCTCAAGCCCGTGGCGGTAGGTCCAGCAGAGATCAAGATGCTTCGCTTCGCTCAGCATGACAAGAGGGTGCCCGGTTGATTATGATGATATAACCTAATCATGGATCTGTTTGAGAAAGAGAAAAAGAAAAAAGGGTCGAAAGGTACTCCTCTGGCAGACAGGATGCGGCCCCAGACCCTGCAGGAGTTCGTTGGGCAAAAGCACATCCTGGGCAAGGGCTCGGTCCTGAGAAGGGCGATCCAGGAGGACAAAATCCAGTCCCTCATATTCTGGGGTCCTCCCGGCACGGGAAAGACCACCCTCGCCCAGATCATCGCCAAGGCAACCGGAGCACATTTCATCTCCTTTTCTGCGGTCCTCTCCGGCATCAAGGAGATAAAGGAGGTCATGGCCGAAGCCGCCAGAGTGAAACAGCTCCATAACCGCAAGACCATCCTGTTCGTGGACGAAGTTCACCGCTTCAACAAGGCCCAGCAGGATGCCTTTCTTCCTCACGTGGAGAAGGGCAATATAGTCCTAATCGGCGCCACCACCGAGAATCCTTCCTTCGAGGTGATTTCCGCCCTGCTCTCCCGGACAAAGGTCTACACCCTCAATCCGTTGACCGAGGATGAACTCAAGGTCATCCTCGACCGGGCCATTGAAGACAAAGAAAGGGGGTTGGGAGAGTTGAACTTGGCGGTGGAAAAGGACGCTCTGGATTACACGGCCCAGACGGCCAACGGAGATGCGCGGATCGCGCTCTCCACCCTGGAGTTTGCGGCTCTGACCACCCGTGCGGGCAAAGACGGGCAGCGGAAAATTACCTTGAAGATCGCTCAGGAGACCATGCAGAAAAAAGCACTGGTCTATGACAAAGCCGGGGAGGAGCATTACAACATAATCTCGGCCTTCCACAAGAGCCTCAGGGGATCTGATCCCGACGCCGCCTTGTACTGGCTGGGTCGAATGCTGGCGGGAGGCGAGGATCCGCTTTATATCGCCCGCAGAATGGTCCGTTTCGCTTCCGAAGACATCGGTAACGCCGATCCTTCCGCCCTGCAGGTGACCATCGCCGCCAAGGAGGCCTATCACTTTCTGGGTACGCCCGAGGGTGAGCTGGCACTGGCACAGGCTGCCATATATCTGGCCACCGCGCCCAAGAGCGATGCAGCCTACAAGGCATTCAACCTGGTACAGACCGATATTCAGCGCACCCAGGCTCTGCCCGTCCCGCTGCACATCCGCAACGCCCCCACCCGCCTGATGAAGGATCTGGGCTACGGAAAAGACTACAAGTACCCCCACGACTTCCCGGACCATTTCGTGGCCGAGACCTATCTCCCTGAAAATCTGAAGAGCCGCAAGTACTACTGCCCAACCGACTTCGGCTTTGAAAAAGAGATCAAAAAGAGACTGGAGTGGTGGAGAAAGAAGAGGCGGGAAGGAAAGGATTAGTCATCAGGGGCTCGGTTTCTTCTCGTACCTCTCCTCGAGGATTTTCAAATTGTCGATGGCGATGGAGTCGCCGGGATTGACCGAGAGTATGTACTCCCACGACCTTCTGGCATTCTCGATGTCTCCTGTGGCAAGATGAGCTGCTCCCAGAAGATAATGGGCCTCGACGTGATCTGGTTTCAGTTTCAGGATCTGCATGCCGCAGCCTCCAGCCGCTATCATCTGATTGGTCTTCATATAAGCAACGCCCAGCTCGTACAAGAAATCGACATTGTCCTGCAGGTACTCATAAGCCCTTTCCAGATAAGGAAGGGCCCCACCGATGTCTCCCCTTCTTCGCAATATGTTCCCCATCATCCAGTTGCCCTTGGGGTAGGTCGGGTCGATTTTGAAAAGCGTGTCCAGCGCAACAAAAGCACTATCCAACTCCTGCAGCTTGTGATACTGGGAGGCCAGATTGTAGTAGCTGAGCGTATCATAAGGATCCTTCTCAACGGCTCTCTGGTACATCCACACCACCTCCCAGTGCCTGTCCGCCCATTTCAGAATGCGGGCGATCTTGTACAGATTATAGCCGGTCTCGTCCACCGGATGGGGATCGTTCTCCTGAATCAACACGTAGCGGGCCACGGATTTCGATTCTGAAGAGTTGATCAGTATCCAGGGAACCGTATGGAAAAGGCCCAGCCAGATGAAAATCAGTCCCCAGGCAGGGTATCTTCTCCACCCGAAGGAACCGCTCGCTGAGTCGCCCGTCGATTCAGACCTTTCTCCCTCAGGGCCTGGCGTCTTTCTCGCATACTTCTTTTCTCCCCAGTCCAGGAAGCTGAGCACACCCAGCAAACCAAAGAAAATCGCCGGGGACGACCTCAAGTCCCAGTCCGCACTCCCCAGGGTGAAGTTGAAGACGAAAAGATAGACCAGGGCAACGCAAGCGGCAAGGATCAGGAAGTTGATCAGTCTATTCTTAAACTCCCTGTGTTTCAGCTTGAAGAAAAGGAAAAAGAGCATAAGAGAGATGCCCATCGGAGTCAGCAAGAGAAGCTGGTTTACAAACTCGGAGATGTGACCCAGCGAGAACATGCCAAAGGAATAGGTCTCCGTGCCCAGGAGGGGGAGGATGAAAATCCCCTTGCCGGTCCTCTCCAAACCGATGGCAACCACGATGACCCAGGAGATTACCAGGAAGCAGGCCACTATCAAAGCCACCAGAACAAAAGCATTCGAGACGGTTTTGCCCAATCCCTTCTCGCCGGCCGGCTCACCTTTTCGCCTTTTTCGCAAAAGGTAGATGAACGAGGGGACGTAAATCAGCGAGGTTATGTGCAGAGCCACGCTTATCATGAAAGCAACCAATACGGGAAGTATGCTGGTCTTCCCCGACAAGTATCTGGCCGCAAGCAGGACATAAGCCAAAAGAGCCACCTGAAGGATGGTATAGCTCTCCACATAGCCGAAGAAGAGCTGAACCGAACCCAAGGCGATCAGAAACGAAAAGATCAGAACCTTTCCGAAACCGGTCTTCCCCAGCAAAGAGGACAGTTTCAGGGCCAGAAAGACATAGGCTCCCCCGGACAGGACGCTTATGACAGCATAGGTCAGTTCTGGAGTCCAGCCGCTAAAGAGACCGTGCATGACCCTGTAGGCAATCACGTGAATGAATCCGTCCAGCCATTCCTGGAGATGGATATTACCGTGGGGCAAATCCGTTATCCGGAACATGCCGTCACCCAGCAGGTGTAGCCTATCCCGAAAGAGCCAGAATACGGGAAGGGAGATGACGCTTAGGAGGAAGAAGGTTTTATTCTCGCCCCATTTAGCGAACGGGGAGCTAATCTTCCGGGCTAAAGTTTCCAGCGGCCCGTAGAGCCACTGTGCTACAGGGGGAGCCAACAGGGCCAGAGAAAACAAAGCCAGGGCCCAGCCTATCCATACAGGGAAGAAGTGGAAGAAATGAACTCCCCACATGTAAGCGGCACCCAGATACACGGTGCAAAGGTGAGCCAGGATCAGGACTGCAGTCCAGGGAAGGAATGCCGCCTCAAAGGTCTTCCCGGAGACCTCCTTTTGCGCTGCGATCCCTTTGGCATCCTTTCTTCTTCTTTCAGTCTTGGATGGCTTCATTTCTTCTGACCCCGAGCTTGCAATATATCACCCTGCCTGGACTTGTCAAGCTGGATGGCTAGAGGGCCGGTCTGTTTCGATGCAGGTGACTCCGAGAACTATTCGCCTGCACGTGCTTCCAGTTCCTTCAGCTTTCGCACCGCAGTAGTATCGCTAGGGTTGATCAGCAGGTAGCGTCTCCACGCATCCCTGGCACTCTCCAGACGACCCAATCTGGTCCACGCCGATCCCAGAAGGCGATAAGCCTCCGCACTTCGGGGGTTCAGCTCGGCCAGCCGTGACGCGGAACTTGCAGTCTCCTCCAGGCGATCAGCCAGATAGTACGCGGTGGCCAGCTGAAGCAGAAAGTCCCGGTCATCCCACAAGGCTGGGGAAGCCCTCTCCAGGTACGGTAAAGCCTCCTCCGGCTTTTGTTTCTTGATGCGGACATTCGCCATCAACCAATGAGCACGGCAATATCCCGGCGACATCTTCAGGAGCGTATCCAGGATGAGCCCGGCCTGATCCAGATACCCCTCGGTTCGATAATAGTGGGCTGCCAGGTTGTAATAGCTCATCGTATCAGAGGGGTCCCTCTCGATCGCTCTTGAATACAGAGCTTCGATCTCGTCAGGCAGTCCTGCCCATTTCAGAATGCGCGCGACCTTATACAGATTGTAGCCGCTCTCGTCCACCGGGTGAGGGTCCATTTCCTGGATCATCACGTAGCGATCCACGGATCGGGACTGTGACGCATTTATCAGTATCCAGGGGGCGGTATGGAAAAGACCGAACCAGATGAGGATCAGTCCCCAGGTTCGATACCTTCTTGCTTCACGGTGAATGCCCTCCGAATCTCCTGCCGACTCAGGCCCTCCTTCTCTCGAGGCCGCCAACGCCTTTGCATATCTCCCTTCTCCCCAATTCAAGAAGGTAAGCACCCCCAGTAGGGCAAAGAAAACCGCAGGGGACGACCTTAAATCCCAGTCTGCGCTGCCCAGGGTGAAGTTAACCACGAAAAGATAGACCAGGGCAAAGCAAGCGGCAAGGATCAGGAAGTTAATCAGCCTGTTCCTGAACTCTCTGTTCTTCAGCTTGAAGAAAAGGAAAAAGAGCGAAAGGGAGATGCCCAGCGGAGTCAGCAATAGAAGCTGGTTTACAAACTCCGAGATGTGAGCCAGCGAGAACATACTGAAGGGGAAAATATGAGTACCCCGCAACGGAACGATAAAAATCCCCTTGCCGGTCTTCTCCAGGCCTATGGCAACCACGATGACCCAGGAGATTACCAGGAAGGAGGCCACAATCAACGATGCCAGAACAAAAGCATTCGGGATGGCTCCTGTTAGTCCTTTCTCTCTTGCAGACTCACCCTTGGGCCTTTTTCGCAAGAGGTAGATAAAGGAGGGCAGATAGATCAGCGAGGTTATGTGAAGGCCCACGCTTATCATGAAAACCACCAGCACTGGAAGTATGCTGACCTTGCCCGACAGATACTTGACGGCGAACAGAACATAAGCCAAAAGTGCCACCTGAAGGCTGGTATAGCTCTCCACATATCCGAAG
>JABAOC010013677.1_pt4 | contig 16145 bp, 13 predicted proteins | sample 7062161 | NCBI WGS metagenome assembly JABAOC01 (sample SAMN14538625, study PRJNA623070) | marine sediment metagenome | biome: marine biome [ENVO:00000428]; feature: marine pelagic biome [ENVO:01000023]; material: deep marine sediment [ENVO:00002113] | place: India: Gulf of Khambhat ... | reverse complement strand
CAATGGCTCGGGGAAAACCACGCTGGTCAATCTTATTACTGGTTTTGTGCGGAAGGACTCCGGGCGGGTCCTCTTTAATGAAAGGGATATCACCGACCTGCCTCCACACAAGATCGCTGACCTCGGTCTTGTCCGCACCTTCCAGGTAATGAGACCGTATTACAGCTTGCCAGCGTATAAGAATCTTATCGTGCCCTTATATGCCCCGCGAGTAAGAAGGAGGTCGGGGGGGAAACTTGGCGACAGAGATGCAGTGGCCATTGATATCTTAGAGGATGTCGGGTTTGAACGAGATGCCTATGTTCCGTATAAACCGGCATCTGCTCTGCCAACAGGATATCTCAAACGCCTTGAGCTCTGCCGGTGCCTTGCCCTAAGGCCCGAGGCCATCATCTGTGATGAGATCTTTTCAGGATTAAGCCCGAGTGAGGTTGCGAGTATGGTCCCGATAGTTGAAAGGCTGCAGATGGAAGGGATCACCTTAATGATGATAGAGCACAGGCTCAGGGAGCTCTTCCGTGTTGCCAACAGGGTGATTGCGATGAATTTTGGAGAAAAGCTGGCTGAGGGCACCCCTGAGGAGGTTATGGAGCAGGAGAAGGTCAGAGAAGCCTATCTCGGCTGGGAGGCAACTTAGGGATGTTAGAGGTCAGAAACCTGATGGTCTTTTACGAAAACATGCTGGCAGTGAATAATGTCGGCATGGCCTGCGGGAAGGGCAAGATCGTGGGGGTTTTTGGGGCCAACAGCGCCGGCAAATCAACCCTAATGTATGCCCTCTCAGGCATAATGCTTGATATAAGAAGGAAAGAGGCAATGAGAGGAGGAGAGAGGATAACGCTCCTCGGTGAAATAAGGTTCAATGGGGAAGATGTGCTGAACCTCAAACCGAGCCAACGGGCCAAGAGGGGGATCGTGCTCTGCCCGGAAAGGCGCCGTATCTTCCCTGAGAGCAGTACCTCTGAGAATTTGAAGATAGGAGGATACCTAGCTACCAAGGCAGAGGCAAAGGAGACGCTCGATTATATCTTCAGCCTCTTTCCGACACTGGCTTCTAGGGATATAAAAAGGAGGTCGGGGGGGTTCTTGAGCGGGGGTGAGCAACAGATGCTTGCCATTGGTCGGGCATTGATGGCTCAACCACAGCTGCTGCTGCTAGATGAGCCCCTGCTCGGGCTCAGCCCTGGTTTACAGCAAGCCCTTGTTGAGGCAATTGAGGAAATCAGGTATCGGAAGGGAATCTCCATACTGGTAACTGAGCAATACGCCAGGCCACTTTTCCCAGCCATAGATTACGGCTATATACTTGAGAATGGATCCCTGGTCTTAGAGGGAACCGGCCGAGAACTGATAAGCAACCCGGATGTCAAATCCGCCTATTTCGGCGTATAACCCCTATCGCCAATTCGATTAGCTAGGCGCCTGTTTCTCTTTAGCAAGCCGCCTTCGTTCCTCCTCTCTTATCTCACGTCTTAAGAGCTTACCGACCTTAGACTTAGGGAGCATGTCCCTGTATTCTATATAGTGAGGGACCTTGTAGGAAGCGAGCCTATGCCGGCACCACTTAATCAGCTCTGATGAACCAACGCCTCTCACATCTTCCTTGAGCACTACTATCGCCTTAATGCGCTCACCCACCTTAGGGTCTGCTACCCCGACAGTGCATGCCCCGATTACTGCCGGATGATCTTGCAACACTGCCTCGATCTCCGATGCGGAAATCCTGTAGCCCTTGTATTTTATTACGTCTGCGCTCCTATCAACATAGTATATCTGCCCGTGCTCATCCATCCTGACGTAATCCTTCGTCCTGTACCATTGCCTGCCATCGGCCTCAACGAAAGATGAGGCCGTCTCTTCCGGCTTGTTCCAGTACCCCTTCATTTGAAACTCAGAGGTAACCAATAACTCACCTGGTGTGTTCACTGGCACCGGCTCCAGGGTATCAGGGTGTACGATCTTGAGCTCCTGAGAGGGGATGGAAAATCCCAATGCCCCCGGCACGGGATCCCTGTCCCACGGGCTGAGGATGGTTAAGCCCTGCTCCGTGCATCCGTAATCTTGGCGCACTGGGAGTCCACATAGCTCCTTCCAGCGATTAAACACCTCCAATGGGAGGACATCGCCCCCGCTGGTACAATATCGCAGCGAGCTCAGATCATAGAAGCCCAATCGGTCATTTTCTAAGATCATGCGGTAAAGCGCCGGTACCCCGGCAAATAGGGTTATCCTGTATCTCTGTATCGCCTCCAAAACCGCGTCTATCTGTGGCGTAGGCATCAGCACCGTAAGGTTTCCTCGGCCCAATCCCAGGGCCATAATTGTCTGCTGTGCCATCACGTGGAAGAGCGGGTTGACTATGATGAGCTTATCCTCGCCCTCTCTGACATGCCCCTCAGTTGCCTTACGATACCCATCGATGGCTGACACCATCGCTGCATGCACGTTTGGCACCCCCTTAGGGGAGCCAGTCGTCCCACCTGTATACAGGATGTAGGCAAGATGTTCTCTTGGATTTATCTGCACCTCTAGTGGCTGTGGCGGATATTCTCGGATCAGGCCCTTAAAGAAATAGACCCCTCTATCCTGGTTGACGGTACCATGTGGAACCTTGTCAAAGAGGCTACCAATGGCTCTCTTCCACCAAGGCAGCAGTTCTGCTAGGTTCACGACTATGACCCTCTTCAGGGATGTCCTAGGTAAGACCTCTCTGACGTAGCCGAGATTTGTGTCCTGACAAACTATGGTCTCAGTATCGGAATCATTGATCATGTATTCAATCTCATGGGAAGTATAAATCGGAGAGACTGGCACTGGTATGGCCCCGATCCTCTGGGCTGCAAAATAGGCAACGAGGAACTGCGGGCAGTTTGGGATGTAAAGCATAACCCTGTCGTTATCCTTTACCCCCAGATGGTGTAAGGCGGTGGCGAATCGGCTGATCAGCTCTCTAAGCCGCTTGTAGGAAAAGGTCTCGCCCAGGTAGACAAGCGCTGGATTTTCAGGCCATTTCTCACACGAGCGTTCAAGACAGGTACCTATAAGCTCGTCCATCTCCGGTGCCCTGACTTTTACTCTATTTTCTTATCTTTTCCATCTTTATGAAGAACATGAGGAGTGAAGGTATGATAAAGATCACGAATACAGAGGACATGGCAAGCCCCCCGAGGATAACACTGCCGAGCCCTCTGTAAATCTCTGAACCAGGTCCCGGCGCTACGACGAGGGGAAGCATACCAAATATGCTGGTAGTGGTGCTCATATATATCGGCCTCAACCTCACCTTGGTTGATTCAAGTACTGCCTCGCGGTAACCCATGCCGTGATACCTTATGTTGTTGAGCGCCTGATACACAATCAATATCGCGTTATTCACAACGACCCCAATGAGTATAACAAAGCCCAGCATGGTCAATACATCGAGGGGTTGAGGATGGATAAAATCATTCAAGAGTTTAAGGCCAATAAAGCCTCCTGCTGCTGCAAGGGGAAGGGTAAATAATACGACAAGTGGGTAGATAAAATTACGGAACAACCCGGACATCAAAAGGTAGATAATCACTGCGGCCAGGACGAAATTCCACTGAAGCGCCCTTCTTGTTTGGGTCAATTTAGCAGCCTCACCACTCAATGTGACATTCACACCCTGTAGCATGCCCTGGTTCTTGAGAAGCGGCACGACCTTGTCACGCATCGTGTCCATTGTCTCTTCAAGGGATGTGGTCTTCGGCGGTGTTACTTGCAGGGTGATTGTCCTTTGTCTTTCAAGGTGTCTTACCTCAGTAACACCTGTTGATCTCTCCAGCCGCGCAAGAGAGGAGATAGGTACAATCTTCCCCTTCGGTGTGGCAACAAGGGCCCTATAGAGTTCCTCAGGTGTGGAAAAATCCTTATCCGATGCCTTCAGGACAAGGTCGATCTTCTTCTGGCCCTCCTGCTTGAACTCCCCTACCTTCCTTCCATCCAGAAGGATATCCAGACGGATTCCCAGATCACTGGTGCTCATTCCAGCCGCCCTGAGACGGTCTCTATCAGGGATGATATTTATCTCAGGATAGAGAAGGTCGATGGAGGGGACGGGCCTTACCTGGGTCCCTGGAACCTCCCTTTGTATCATTCCGAACATAGTACCAGCAACCCGGACGATTGTGTTCAAATCCCCTGCACTGATATCCACATCGATGGTCCTTCCACCCCCACGCCTTGTCTGAAATATACCACGCTGCATCGCCACGCCGAATACCCCCGGAATACTGTTCACAATTTTAGAGAGAAGTGGGACGAGTTCCCCAGCGCGCTGCTCATGTATACTCTTAGCACCGGAAAACATAAATCTGTCTGCGCCCACATAAAATGCCTCCTTAATGCCCGATACGCCTTTGTGATCCTCGTTCATGTAGGGCTCAAGTAAACGGAATATAGTTTGCCCGATTTCTTCTCTCTCCTCATAGGAAAGCCCGGGAGGGGGAACCATTATACTAAACACGAAGTTTCTATTTCCCTGCGGAAGATACTCCATCTTGGGCGTGAGAAATAACGCCAATGATATGGAGAAGATGGTCAACGCCGTGATAGTTGTTGTCCTCGTTATCCAATTCCTCGTGGCAAATTGAACCAGGCCCATGATCTTGTTAGCGAGGATAGATCCTATTGCAGCTAGGCGACTTGGCTTAGAGGTACTCTGATTCTTTCGTAGGCCAAACAGCTTATTAGAGAACATTGGGATAACCGATATGGAGACGAAGAGGCTCAATATGATGGCACAGGTTACGGCTATTGCAATATCCCTGAATAATTGACCCGCTTCTTCCTCAATGAAGACAACGGGAAGGAACACGGCTACTGTGGTAAGGGATGAGGCAAGTATTGCCCCCCACACCTCATTCGTTCCATCATAGGCGGACTGGAAGGGGGATTTGCCCATCTTTCTGTGACGGTCGATATTCTCCAGAACCACAATAGCGCTATCCAGGAGCATTCCTACTGCAAATGCGATCCCCGCAAGCGAAACGACATTCAGGGTCCTTCCAAATGAACTTAGGAAGATAAAGCTTCCAATCATACTAATGGGAATAGCGGTGGCAACAACGACGGTAGAGGAAAAACTTCTCAAAAATATAAGAAGAACAAGAATGGCAAGCGTCCCACCAATAAGAATATTTGTTTGAACCAGCTTGATCGCACCCCTTATATAGGGTCTCTGATCATAAACCCAATGCAGGTAGATATTTTGGCTCTTTAATTTTCCCGAGTTAAGCCAGTTAACAACTTGCTCAGTCCTATCAGTCAACTCAAGTATGTTTGTACCCGGTTCGGGTTTGACACCTATCACGATTCCATTTTTACGGTCGTGGATGATCTCGGCCCTTGGCTTTGCGTATCCAAACCGTATAGTGGCAACATCCGAAAGGTAGATACGCCTCTGCCCTGTTGATTTGATGACCATGTTTTCGAGTTCGCCGACTGATTGGAATTCAGCCACCGTCCTGATCCTGAAGTCTCTCCTCCCCACATCCATGTTCCCCGCTGATATATTCACATTTTCCACATTCAAGGCCTTTGTAACGTCTTCAATAGTCAGGCCATATGCAGCAAGTCTTTTAGCCTTCAGAACGACGTGCATCTCCCTTTCCGTCCCACCACCGATAAAGAGGTCTGCAACACCATCCACCCTTTCGAGATATTGCTTTATCTCATTTTCAAAGAAAGTCATATACGTATAGATGGAATTTGGATTATCTTCGGTCGCTTTCAGGATCATCCAAATCACGGGAGAGCTGGCCGCCCCTGTAGCATTGATTACCGGTTTCTCTACATTGAGGGGGTATGATTTGACCTCGTTCAGTTTGTTTGAAACCCTGAGCAGGGCATCATCAACATCAGTGCCCAGCTCGAACTTAAGCGTAACCGAGCCCATATTATTATATGAGGAGCTCTCCATCTCGACAAGGTTGGGGATACCCTTGAATACCTTCTCTTGCTCTTCGATGATCTCCCGCTCAATCTCGTAAGGTGTAGCACCGGTCCAAACTGTCGTAACGGTAATCTGGGGTACCTCCAGACTGGGGCTTAGCTGGTAAGGCATTCTGTAAAGCCCGATAAACCCGAAAAGGAGAATGACGAGAACGCCAACTATTACTTTAACGGGATCATTTATTGAAAACTTAACGGGATCCATAACTCATTCTACTTCTTCTATGATTGCAACGGGTTGCCCGTCGCTGAGCCTTTCATTGCCCTTGACAACTACCTTCATCCCCTCTGAAATCCTCTGTGCGTTTATACCAGCCTTCATTCCCTGATACCCTACGACCTGAGTAGGGATAATCACCGCCTTTGAGTCAACGACCGCCACAACCACTGTTCTTCCCGACGTAGTCAAGACTGCATCCCTCGGGACCATAAGGGTATGAAGTCTTTCACCTACGGGTAACCTTACCCTTGCCTCCATTCCCTCCAGTAGTGAAGCGGCGTTGTTAATTCTGATCTTAACCGGGAAGGTTCGCGTCAAGACGTCGCCCTTCGGTATGATGGCAAAGATGGTTCCCTTCTTTTCCTTTCCAGCTGCTGTCGTCTTCACAGCTGTACCAGGCTTTAGGTATCTGGTAACCTCCTCTGGGACCTCCACGATCATGTCAACAGCGTCATCCCGTGCGATCGTTGCCACGGGGTCACCTGGTGAAAGCCATTCCCCCCTTGCAACGTGCCTTCTAATGATCACCCCGTTGAAAGGTGCCTTAATGACAGTTTTCTTGAGTTCTATTTCAAGGCGTTCAACCTCTGCCTTAAGGGCAGCTGACTTTTTTTCGAGGCTCTTCACTTGGAACCGCTGATCGTCATAATCCCTTTCTGCGACGATCTTCTTCTTGTAAAGGTTGGCTGTCCTTTGTAAATCCTTTCTCGCCTTTTCGAGGTCAGAGAGAATCTGTTCATAGGATGCCACACTTGCCTGAAGGTTCTTTTCGAGCAGATCCGTATTGAGCTTGACTAGTATCTCTCCCTTCTTCATCCGCTGTCCTTCTTCAAATTGTATGATCTCGACCGTTCCATTTACTTCGGCAGAGACATCTGAGACCTCGAGATAGTAAACCGTTCCGATAAATTCCCCCTCAGGGGCGATCGTCCCGGTAGTAACCCTTGATACAACGACATTTGCAGGCGGCATCCCTCGTTTCTCTATATTCTCAGCACTGGAATGCGTCGGAAATAAGAATATCGAGACAACGAGAATCAAGCCCGCTCTATAAATTTTCTTAACCATGATTAACGCCTAACCGCTTCCTTTTTTCACTTTACCATCATGCCCTCTTTGATCAAACCCTGCAACTTTTTTCTAAAGGTTAGGTTCCAGGGAGGAGCATCAGCCTGTCGGGGCTCTCCGGTAGGAGCAGAGAGGACTTGATGACCGTTGAACTCCGGCTTTTCAACAAAAGGCCGTGTTAGGGCGCAAACTAGTTCGTCTGGGGCAGAAAAAGGCGAGCTTCATGGGGCATTGCCTTCCTCCGTCCTCAAGAGGACGTAAGACCCCTCTTAATCCGGATCAGGTGACACATCGGGTTCGATCTGATAAGCCTGGGCAATGGCGTTTGTGCCGCTAAACACATCCACCACTGCTACGATCTCCGAGATTGCCTCATTATCCAGCCCGAGCCGCTTCACGGCGGCGCTATGGGAGTGAATTCAGTACTCACAGTTGTTGACGATAGATACCGCCAAGGCGATCATCTCCTTGGTCAACTTATCGAGTTTTCCAGGTTTCATCACAACGTTCAATTTCTGCCATGTTGCTTCCAAGTGTTCTGGATTATGAGCCAAGGCCTGCCAGAATTTGGGAACAAAATCGATTTCCTTTTTTGCCTTAATGTCCTCGTAAATTTCCCTTACCTTGCCGGTTGCCTCCTCCTCGGAGACTAAGTGGAGAAGAGCCATTAGATCACCTCCTTATCTCTATGCTCCAGTCTGCCCAACTATGCCCTGGCCAGGACTACCAGGATCTGGCTACACGGATAAGCCTGCGTACTCTAGGATAAAAGGACCTGTGTGTCAAGCCGAAAGACATTGCGTGTCATGCCCACCCCTACCGGAATCTGTTTCCCTTCAAAGGCCCAGACTCGAACTGAGACCCTGACCTCTCGGATTGGCCTTAATTTTCCATGGAAGCTTTAGTAATAATCCGAGGAAAGATACCCTAAGTCCGCCCTGTTGACCTGCTGAGCGGAAAGAAACAGGGACCAGCTAATCAACAAGGCTTTTAAAAGGCCTTCAAAGGTCCGCAGCGCCTTTTGGAAGCCTTCCTGGTCACTTCCTCCTATTACAGAGCCTCACTCAGAAATAAAGGAAAAACGCCTATGAATTCAGCGCCAGCCCTGACACAGTCCTTTCCATCGTAATCAGGCACAACAGTCTCGCCTAGGGCCACGCCGTAGTCAACCTACCTTATTGATTTTTAGGCCTATTAGTGGGTATGGGTATCTTTTTTTGATTATGCCCTCCCATAGCTCAGATTAGCGGGCGACTCGACGTGAGCTCGTCGAAACGTTTCAAAATGGTTTATATAGATGCAGTACATGATTCATAGGCTTATGGCTCACTAAACCATTTTGAAACGACCCAGTACAGGCCCATGTTATAGGGCATAACAAAAAAAGATACCCATACCCTGAACTTTGACGTTACCCTCCACTCCCACCTCTGACTGATTGACAATCACCGTTTCCCCTTCTATAGTACCACAAGACCTCCGAGACCCCATCTCTCTGAATGAACAGAAAGGAGATGTCATGACAGAACGAGAGAAGCGCCAGCGCTTCCCCATTGTGGACAGGTCACTTCAGTATAGATTTCTGGTCATAATCCTAACCTATAGCGCGGTGATTATGATTTTTTTGGCCCTTTTCCTTTTCCTGCCAGACATCCTGAAGCTGCATGATGAAGGCCTGAGTCTGGAAGCACGAGCCATTGCCGCCGATAGGATACTCACTCTCCATGCACGAGTCTGGCCGGCTGTCATCGCCCTTATCTGCATCATTGGAATACATTCCTTCCTCGCCCTCCTTCGGATCCTAGGTCCTTTGTACCGGTTTCGTTGGGCCTTTGAGGAGGTGCAGAATGGCAATCTGGGCCTGCGGGTGAAGCTGAGAGAAAGGGATTACCTGCGCAGGGAAGAAAAGGCCATCAATGAGATGATAGAGACGCTTTCAGGAAAACTGAAAACCATACAACTGGCCGGCGGGGATGCCTTGGAATCTCTGGATGAGCTAGAGCAACTAGTAAGCAAGAAAGGGGATTTGACGGAAACCGATAGAGAGGTTCTGCGTGTCCACCGACGCCACCTCGACACATTGATGGATACTGCTCGATATTTTCAGCTCGAAACGGACGAGACGGAGCAACAATGAATGGGGGAGGTTGAAATGGCAAAGGCAAAAATCACGGTAGTCAAGAAGGTAAACACGAGGGATTTGTACGGTGAGAATCCTCCAGCCACCTTTGATAAGGGCAGGATTACTCCGGAGTGCGACCGGTTCAGGGTTGGACAGGAATTCGTGGTTGACACCCATAACTGTCCACCGGGGTTCTGTAATTGGGCGTTTGCTGACATACAGAGAGACCTCGTGCATATCCTTTATGGAGGCTATTACCCTTGGATGAAAGAGAGGGGAGTCGCCATCTCCTGCTGCACTGATGGTCTGAGACCTGTAATCTTCAAAATCGAGAGCATAGAGGACTAGGTCTATCGCCGTACCTTTGATATGGGCTACTGAGAGTTGGAGATGGTCTACAGCCAGTCTTGAGGAGGGAGGCCAGGATAAGAGGACAGGTGGACGGCACGGCCGAAACACTCATCACACTTGGAGTTTTGCTGCTTCTTGGTCTCATGACCGATGCGATTGGCCATCGCACTCGGCTGCCACGGGTGACCCTACTGGTGATATTCGGCTTTGCAATTGGCCCTTCCGGCTTGGATTTCATATCCCCAAGCGATGGAAAATGGTTTTCCATTGTCGCAGATATTGCACTCATTATGATTGGATTCCTGTTGGGCGAGAAGCTAACCCTCTCTTCGCTCCGCAAGCACGGCAAGCTCGTGCTCTGGTTCTCCGCCGCTGAGGTGGTCGGAACTGCATTAGTGGTGCTGGTTGGGTTGCTCTTCATAGGCGTGCAAATTGATATTGCCTTGATTCTCGCCGGTATCGCTACCGCCACCGCTCCAGCTGCAACCACCGATGTCGTACACGAAGCCAGAGCAGACGGTGTATTTACGCGCACACTCCTGGGCATCGTCGCCGTTGATGACGCATGGGGCCTGATCGTCTTCAGTCTCATACTGACAGCGACCGAGGCCCTCGGCGGCCAAGGCCATACCATAGCGCCGCTCCTCACTGGAGCTTGGGAGCTTGGCGGTGCCCTACTTCTTGGCATCTGCTTGGGCATCCCGATGGCCTATTTAACCGGTCGGATCAAACCAGGTGAGCCCACCCTCGTCGAAGCGCTGGGCCTGGTCTTTCTGTGTGGCGGGATTGCGATCTGGCTGGAGGTCTCATTTCTCCTGGCCTCCATGGCGCTGGGATGCGTCGTTGCAAATCTGGCCCACCACCATATGCGTCCCTTCCACGCCATTGAGGGCATCGAATGGCCCTTTATGATCCTGTTCTTCATATTGTCTGGAGCCTCGCTCCGTATTGAGGTGCTATACCGAATTGGACTTGTTGGGGCTGGTTATGTGGTCTTTAGGATCATTGGACGTCTTGTCGGTGCATGGGCAGGAGGCGCCATAAGCCACGCCGGGCCACCGATGCGCCGATGGATGGGTATGGCATTGCTGCCCCAGGCAGGTGTGGCCTTGGGTATGGCACTCGTTGCAACACATCGGCGCCCTGATCTCGCTGATATGATCTTCTCTGTCGTCATCGCGTCAACTGTGCTGTTCGAGGTGATCGGTCCGGTAGTGACACGCAGCGCATTAGTTCATGTCGGTGAGGTCGCTGATCGTAGATAGGCCGCTTAATTGGATGAAGGGGCTTTTGGTGTTAGAGGTAGCGGCCGAACTCCAGGGTTCTTTTGTTGATGGCAACGTGCGTGTGTTCCTGGAGCATCTCGTGGCCCCCATCATTGAAGGGAAGGTATACCAGCGTTGATTGCCTCGCGGTAAAGCTGACCTGGGGAAGGAGGGGAAAGATCTCCTTTTTGGCCATAGCAGAGCTGGCGAGGGTTAGCTTCATACTCTGGACGGCTTCACCTCTGGGTAGCGTAACCGGGTATAGCTTCTTTTTGGGGATGTCCTCCTGCGTGTCAAAGTCCTTCTGAAGGATGGTCATCTGCCTGGCTAGGTGCAAGTATAGCTTTGGTCGGATCTTAAAGGCCGGGATCCAAAAGCACATATCCTGGTTCTCCCAATGCCTTTGTAAGACCTTGGGCTGCCTGGTGACCCGGATGAAGTCGGCGTAGGTATGTATGTCCAATCCCTTGTCCCGTGCCGCTATCCTCCAAAAGGGGAAATACGTGGCGTCTTCGTTCCTGCCCGGGACGGCATTGAAGTCTACCCTGATGAACTTGCCCTCCGAAGCCGCCCAGGCCGTGTCACAGTTGCTGCAGGTGAGGACCACGCTGTCCCTTTCACCATCTAAGTCCCAGCCGCACTGCGGGCATATAGTGGCCATAAAGGTGATCTGCCATTTGGGATTCTGTTCTATGGCCGGGGCAAGGACGTCCTCGCCCTGTGGCAGCCGAGCGATGGCCTTGTTTGTTATGGCATCGAAGAGCTTGCCCTGTTGAGCGAATAAGGGCAGGTAGATAAGGCTGAAGGCCTCACCAATATAGGCCTGATGAACGAGCTTGCCAGGCCCAGCTAATGAGGTATGCTGTGCCGCCCTGGCCAGTGCATCAGTACGCCTGAGAGAGCACTTGAGGAACGAGCCGGGCACTCCGGGATTGACGAATTTCATCTTCATGGCCTGCGGCCTGAGACCCAGGGACACGGGGAGTTGTCTGAAGGTGGAGCCCTGACGTGTGATGTCCACGATGCGGTGGCCGATGGATGCGCCCTTACACAAATATACGCTGCCCTTAAAACGCATATAGGGGGCGTAGAGGATATCTTTATCGGATAGCTTAGGTGGCAAGAGGAGGCGGAAATAGTCAGGGGCAAAGAGGAAGTTCTTCACGTTACAGTAGGGGCAGCGGATCAGACGGTCGGTCTCCTCAAGCTCAATGGGTGCACCGCACTGCGGGCACTCCTGCTCAACGGCAAAACCCATGTCAGCCTAGCTTTTCTCCGCATTGATTACAAAAGGCAGCACCGGGCAGGTTTTCGGCCCTGCAATTGGGACAGATTTTTGGCACCGGCTTTTCATCCGCCGGGTGCCCACACTTGGGACAGAACTTGGCATTGGGTGGTAGGTTCTTGCCGCAGTTGACGCATTGATCGAAGACCAGCTGCTGATGTCCACAATGGGGACAGAATTTGGCGCCTTTCGGAATCGGATTCTTGCAGTCCGGACAGGTGATCTTCTGAGGCGCTGCACTCGCACCTCCCCCGGTCCTGCCACGGGGCCTGAAGGTCTCCGCAAACATAGCCGGCATCATGAAGCCTAAACCCATGCCCAAACCCGTGCCCGCACCGCCGGTGGTCTCAGATGCCTTTTCCATGGCCATCGCCGCCTTCATCTTGACCAGTCTGTCAAGATCCTTGATCACGCCCAGGCGGCTCTTGTCGTCTATGGCCCTTTGCACCTCGGTCGGCGGGGTGATGGAGGTAATGTACAGATGTTTCAAGCTCAGGCCAAACCGACTATAGTCATCTTGCAGTCGCCTCTGGAGGCCTTCAGAGAGCTCGTCATATCGTCCTGGTAGATTGAAGAGGCTGTCCAGGTTCTCGCCCAGATGGTCGTTAAACCGCGAGACGATGACCCGTTTAAGGTATTCCTCGATCTCCTGGGTTGTGTATTTTCCCATGGTGCCGACAAGGCTGTTGATAAAGAGCACTGGCTGAACGACCTGGATGTTGAACACCCCATGCGCCCGCAGTCGAACCAGCCCGAGCTCCGAATCCTTGAAGGCCACCGGCTCCCTGGTTCCCCATTTGAGGTTCGGAAATACCTTCATATTGGCGATATATACCTCGGCGCGAAGTGGGCTGGTGGTGCCCCAGGGCATGGCCAGAATTTTCGTCAAAACGGGGATATTGGCTGCAGTCAGGGTGTGCCGCCCGGGCCCGAAGGCATCGCAGGCCTTACCCTTGTAGAACAATACACCCGCTTGGCTCTCTCGCACAACGAGCTGAGCCCCGAATTTGATCTCACCGGAGCCCTTTTCCGGGATCCTATGCACCAGTTCTCGACCGGTCTCATCAAACCACTCTATTACCTCTAAGAAAAAGACGTTATCCTTTCCCATTTGTTCCCCCTTCACAAATTCTAATTACTAGTACGGTCCCTCACCGGACTAAAGGACAAATCCGGTGCATTTTCAGAAGCAACAGGCGTGCCAAATTGAATTAGTGGCGACAAAGTGCGGAATGGAAAGCAGGGCCTTATGCCGAAACTGTGGGGGGCATGACTGGGAATACGATGCGCAACCGACACCCTAATCCAGAAACTTGGGCGGGAACTCACGGCTGCCCTTAATCTTGACATCCCTCAAGATCATCATGGTTGAAGTACCGTGTGCGAGTAGCTTCCCTGTCCCATCCTCAATCGAGGCCTCTCCTAAGCAAAGAGCCTTTCCCACCTTGATGCTCCTGCCCTTGGCAATCAGGTAGCCTTTAGAGGTAGGTGCCAGGAAATTCAGCTTCAACTCAACCGTGGTCATTCCCATATCCTCATCGATCTGGGAATGGACTGCCCAGAATGCAGCTGCATCCACGAGGGAGGAATAGACGCCTCCATGCACGAAGCCGAATGGCTGGAGATGCCTTTCCCCAACAACTACCTCAACGCGGGAGCTGCCCCAATCCATGTTTTTCAGCTCCATGGAGATCAGGGTGAAGTAAGGACATCTGTTGATCCTGTGGGCGACCGCCTCCAGGTAGGCGGGGTTGAGCCTTTTGGTGCTATTCTTCATCTGCTCTACACAAAAGCTGATTCGTCAGTTGAGTAGTAGCCAATTACCATATCAGCTTATGAAACGCAATGTAAATGGGATAATCCGAGGGTCACGTCGTAGTCAAACCTAACCTATTGATTTTTAAGCCTATTGGTGGGTATGGGTATCTTTTTTTGATTATGCCCTCCCATAGTTTAGATTAGCGGGCGTTTCAAAATGGTTTATATAGATGGAGTACATGATTCATAGGCTTATGGCTCACTAAACCATTTTGAAACGACCCAGTACAGGCCCATGTTAGAGGGCATAACAAAAAAAGATACCCATACCCTGAACTTTGACGTTACCCTCGGGTAATCCCTTTTGGGTGGCGAAGGGGAAACAAATTTGATATTAAGACTTTCGTGGGATTGAGGATTGAGGACATAAGGGCCTTTGCCATGAAATGCCTCTCCGGCTCCCATGGCAGCCACGATTGGGAGCACACCCAGCGAGTCTACAACTTGTGCATGCATATTGGGCAGGTTGAAGGGGCTGATATGGAGGTCCTCAAGATCGCAGCCTATCTCCACGACGTGGGCCGTCCCTACCAGGACGAATCAAAGGGTGCCATCTGCCATGGGGAAAAAGGTGCGGAAATAGCAGATGCCCTGTTGGAGAGATACCCAATTTCCGATGCGAAAAAGGCTAACATCATCCACTGTATTACATCCCACAGGTTTCGGGGAAATTGCCTACCAGAGACCCTGGAGGCAAAAGTCCTCTTTGATGCGGACAAACTAGACTCCATTGGTGCCATTGGTATCGGCAGGACCTTCCTGTTCGCAGGTGAGGTAGGGGCCAAACTCCACAACCCCGCTATCGATCCAGAGGATACCGAGCCGTATACAGAGGCGGATACCGGATATCGGGAGTTCAAGCTGAAGCTATCCAAGATCAGGGACCGCATGCTTACTGGGGAAGGACGCCGTATGGCGCGGGAGCGCCATGTATTTATGGAGCGGTTTTTCGAGAGGTTCTTACAAGAGCACGAAGGTTACATGTAGGGAAGGCGCGTTGGCCCAAATCAAGACAAAAAAGGAGGTAGCTAAGCAATGCGATCCAAGAAATGGCTAAGTGGTGTGCTTCTAACCCTGTTTGTAGCGGGCGTGGCGGGCGGTGCCTCGGCAGCCGACCTAGTTGATACCATTAAGAAACGCGGCTACATCATATGTGGCACTACCCTCGGCGCTCCTCCGTTCGCTTACGCGGATAGCAAGGGGAATCCTGTAGGGTTCGAGATCGACCTCATAAACAAACTCGGCGAGTGCATGGGCGTCAAGGTCAAAATCGAGGATATGGCATGGGCCGGGCAGATCCCCGCCCTTCTCACGGGCCGGATTGATGTCATCTCTTCTAGGATGTCGGCAACCCTGGAGCGAGCCACGAAGATTGTGTTTACCCATCCCTGGCTGATAACAGGGACCTTTGCGATCAGCCATGAGAGCAAAGGGTTTAAGACATGNNCTGGCTGGTAACAGGGACCTATGCGATCAGCCATAAAAGCAGGGGGTTTAAGACATGGAAGGACCTCAACAGGTCTGGCATAAAAGTCGGCGCGATTGCCGGTTCAGTCGGTGCTGCCCTTGCACGAAGAAAACTCCCAAAGGCCCGGCTTGTGACCTATGAGCTGGACGGAGATATGTTCAAGGCCCTCAGGGATGGCCGTGAAGATGGCGGGTTGAATGATGAGCTCATCGTACTGATGGCAGCAAAGAGATACCCTGAGCTGACCGTGCTTGAAGGGAACCTACAGCCGGACGTCTACGCTTATGCGGTACGCCCCGGCTTCGAGAGCTATCGACTCAAGAATTGGCTTGACCTGTTCTTCGCAACCATCATGCGCACCGGGGAGTACGCCGAAATCTATGAGAAGTGGATCGGCAAGCCCTGGGAGCCGAGCTGGGGACTGCATCCGTAAAGCTGGAGGTTCCCGGATGAGATTCCCGAAAGGGGCCCCGGATGGACTATGAGTTTAGTTTCAACGTAGTGCTGCAGTTTCTCCCCTATCTCCTCGTGGGGCTTAGAAACACGGTCCTCATCGGGCTCATCGGAATCCTATC